>Ga0105044_10000036_pt1 | contig 117833 bp, 98 predicted proteins | sample MAT01_FD_78092 | JGI IMG/M metagenome (GOLD analysis project Ga0105044, IMG submission 78092) | Freshwater microbial communities from Lake Fryxell liftoff mats and glacier meltwater in Antarctica - MAT-01 | ecosystem: Environmental > Aquatic > Freshwater > Ice > Liftoff microbial mat | place...
CGCTCGCTGCCCCTCTCATCCTGAGAGGGGCGAAAGGGAGCGAACATATTACCCCACCCCCTCTCAGGATGAGAGGGGGGTAGGGGGGTGAGCCAAGTCTAGGAAAGGGGTGTAATGGGGGTGAGCCTAAGAGAGACGAAACGACGGAAAGACGGAGAGACGGTAACTCGTAACTATACCCACTATCTTTGTTTGTGCTCCAGACTCCGATAGAAAATGTACGGTTTGTTGTTGTCGACGTTGAAACCACGGGCGGCAAGGCGGGTGAGCATCGTATTACGGAGATTGGGATGTGTGTGATTGAGGATGAACAAATCGTCCGTCGCTATGAGTCGCTCATCAATCCACATCAGGCGATTCCTGACTTCATTCAAATGATGACGGGCATAACGCCAGACATGGTGGCAAATGCCCCCGATGAAGATGCGGTGCTGCCAGCAATCATTTCGGAGTTAGTGTCGGACGTAATGCCGGTTGTATTTGTTGGCCATAATGTTGGCTTCGATTGGAGTTTTGTGAGCAACGCAATCGTGCGCACGGGCCATGAAGTGCCAGATGTGCTGCGGCTGTGTACGTGCCGGTTGTCTCGCCGCCTAAGTACGGGACTTGCCAAACACAACCTTGGTGCTGTTGCAGAATTCTACGGATGTGCGATAACTGCCCGCCACCGCGCAATGGGCGATACAGAAGCCACAACAAAGGTCCTCCTCCGCCTTATTGAGCGGGCAAGGGGCGAGCATGATATGCAGACGCTGGGCGACCTAATCGAACTGCAACATGCGCCGCGTGCAAAAGCCCCTTCTAAAACAGCGTCAAAGGTTAAGACGTTGCTAGCACTGCGTTTAGCAGAATTGCCAGACGAACCGGGTGTCTACTACTTCCTCAACACCAAAAAGGTAGTTCTCTACGTGGGCAAGGCAAAGTCTCTGCGTAACCGCGTAACAACGTATTTCAACGATGGCCCGCTTCACGGCAAGTCTGTGCAAAAAATGGTGCGTTATATCCGTCACATTGAATGGGAGACCACTGGCACGGAGCTCGGCGCGATGTTGTTAGAGTCGAGAGAGATTAAAACAAAACATCCTCTCCATAATCGAGCAAGTCTTGAATACCACGCACCGGCCTTTCTGAAGATTACTAACGAAGAGTTTTCGAGAATCATTCTCGTGTTCAATATCGATGATGATGGGGCTGAATATTTTGGTCCGTTCCGAAGTAGACGGATGGCTGAACGAATTCTGGAAATGGTCGTTCGCGAACATGCTCTGCGCACATGTAATGGGGCACTTGTGCCTCACGCTGATGCTCGACCTTGTTTTGATTACCACATTAAAAAATGTTTTGGCCCCTGCGCTCTTCATCAAACAGTTGATGACTATCGCGACTCTGTTGAGCGAGCGCGGAAGTTCCTCATGAATGTTGAAACGGGTGCAATTGCACAGCTCGCAACGCAGATGGAAGATGCAGCCTCGGAACTTGAATATGAACGCGCCGCAATGTTGCGCGATGGAATACGCGAGATTGAACGTGTTACACTCCACGGTGCTGAAAAGCCCCTTGCCGTTACCGATACAAACATCATTGTGATTGTTCCTACCAGCGATAGATATGCAACGGTTGAGGTGTATGCGCTGCGCGCTGGACGTTTAGCGTACCAGCGGGTGATGGGAACACAGGCCGACCGGGCACCAATATTTGCAGAACTTGTTCATTTGTTCCACCAGCCCCCACCCAAAGGTGCGTTTACAGACCGCGAGTTGGATGAATTGCGCATTATGACGTCTTGGTTGTATCAGCGAAGAGAACGTGCGTCAACAATCGTTGTGCATGCCGTGGATTCTATTCCCGAAGAGTTTAACGAGGCAATGCGAGTCTATCACGGTAGGAGTAAAAGCCGCACCGAAACGGTCTCCGAATATTCACAGATTCCAGAAAATGATGACTACGGTGTTTGATGAGTTGTTCAACAACACGTCAGGTGTTGTTGATGTGCGTTCACCAGCAGAGTATGCTCAGGGACATATCCCAGGCGCAGTGAATATCCCCATCTTTGATGATGCAGAACGCGCCGTTGTTGGAACTGCCTACGTGCAACAGGGAAGAGAGCAGGCAATAGATCTTGGTTTGGGCATCGTTGGCCCTAAGCTCGTTGGCCTTGTTGAACAGGCGAGGGCTATTGGCAAGCCCCTTATCGTTTATTGTTGGAGAGGGGGCATGCGCAGCGCGGCGATGTGTTGGCTGCTGCAAACATCAGGGATGCACGTTCTGGTTGTACCACGAGGGTACAAGGGATACCGTGCTCATGCGATGGGTGTACTCTCCCAACAATGGTTGTTGCGTGTTGTAGTTGGGCCTACTGGTTCGGGCAAAACGGAATATCTCCACGCACTTGCACAACAAGGAGAACAGGTTTTGGATTTAGAGGCCATCGCCTGCCACAAGGGTTCTGCATTTGGAATGCTTGGCGAGTTGCCACAACCTACAACCGAACACGCTTTCAACCTCATACATCGAGATATTGCACAATTCGATATTTCAAAACCTGTTTGGGTAGAAGACGAGAGTAGATTGATCGGAAGGGTTTACCTTCCTGAAGTACTCTTTGAGGCGATGCAGAAAGCCGAGCTACATGTATTGGATGTTTCACTAGAAACACGCATCGCCAATCTCGTGCGGATTTATGGCGGATACCCAAAACAAGACCTTACAGACGCATTCGAGAGACTTCGCAAGAAGCTTGGAGGCGCTCGTTGTAACCAAGCAATTGATGCAATAAGTGAAGGTGATCTGGATACAGCCGTTGGCGTTGCACTAGAGTACTACGATAAGACGTACGCATATTGTATGACAAAGAGAACACGAGAAAAGCCATGAACTACAAACTCACGCAATATTCACACGGCGCCGGGTGCGGTTGCAAAATCTCGCCTGCTGTGCTCGACTCGATTCTTCGCACAGATATTATACCAACGTTTGATGCCAGACTGCTGGTGGGAAATGATACACGTGATGATGCAGCCGTGTACGACCTAGGTGATGGTACTGCAATTGTTAGCACCACGGACTTCTTCATGCCCATTGTTGATGACCCGGTAGACTTTGGTCGCATCGCAAGTGTAAACGCCATTAGCGATATCTATGCTATGGGTGGAACGCCACTGATGGCTATTGCAGTTCTCGGCTGGCCTATAAATACAGTGCCAATAGAAGCTGCTCGTCTGGTCTTGGACGGTGCTCGCTTGGCATGCGCAGACGCAGGAATTATACTAGCTGGTGGTCATAGCATAGATAGTCCAGAGCCAATCTTTGGTCTAGCTGTTACTGGACGTGTATCCTTAGCTAACCTCAAAATGAACACGGGTGCTAAGGAGGGCGATGTCCTCTTTCTTACAAAGCCCATTGGAGTAGGCATACTTACAACTGCCCAAAAGAAAGGCATCCTAAAAGAAGAGCACGCCAACATGGCGCGCGACGTAATGGTAAAGCTCAACAATGCAGGGGAAACATTTGGTACGCTTCCCTACGTACATGCAATGACGGACGTTACTGGCTTTGGACTAATGGGGCACCTCTGTGAACTATGCGAAGGGGCTAATTTATCGGCGGTAATAGATGTTGATGCAGTGCCCCTTATCAATCGTGATGTGATCTTGGAATATCTCGCACAAAAATCTTTCCCAGGAGGCACCGTTCGCAACTTTGAAGCGTACGGTCATAAAATCTCGCCCCTAACAGAAGAGCAACGGTATATCTTGTGCGATCCGCAAACGAGCGGTGGACTCTTAGTGAGTGTAGATCCGTACCATGCCGATGACTTCGTGCGCGTAGCCGCTCAGCTTGGGCTAGGGGAGATGAAGGCGATTGGGACGATGACGAAGTACGAAGTACCAATTACGAATTACGAAGTACGAATTACTCTTCCCATTCCGCTATAAACACATTTGTATCTCTCGTTCCATTGTTGTTGCGGTTGCTCGACCATACGAGGCGCTTGCCGTCTGGTGAGAACATAGCAAAGGCGTTGAAGATGCTCTCCGTAGTAATCTGCTCTAGTCCTTTACCATCTACATTGATCATGTAGAGGTTAAAATCATACCCACGTTTTGAAGCATGGTTTGATGCAAAGATGATTTTCTTTTGTGATGGATGGAAGAAGGGGGCCCAGTTAGCTTTACCTAGATGTGTTATCTGCTGTACGTTGGATCCGTCTGTGTTACACGTAAAAATCTCCATGTCTGTAGGTGCTACAAGTCCTTGAGCAAGAAGTTCCTTGTATTCCTTTTTTGCCGAATCGGTCTGCGGGCGTGATGCACGATACACTAGCATTTCCCCGTTTGGAGAATAGAATGCGCCGCCATCATATCCGAGCTCGTTTGTGATCTGAATGAGGTCTGTGCCATCTGTCTTCATTGTCCAGAGTTCGAGATCGCCAGATCTGTCCGACGTGAAAACGATCCGGTCGCGTTTTGGTGATAACGTTGCTTCGGCATCATATCCCACATGGTCTGTGAGTTTCTGCACAATCGAGCCGTTCTTATCTGCAACAAAGATGTCGTATGATGGCAGTACCTGCCACAGATACTTACGGTCTGCCCGTGCCGCAGGCAATGGTGGACAGTCATCGCCCCACTCATGTGTACTCGCGTAGAGAACATCGGAGTTGTTCGGCATAAAATATGAACACGTGGTGCGCCCCTTACCAGTGCTGATTAATGGGGCTTTGTATGTTGAATCATTTGCGGCCTTTTCGATGTCCATCATGTGGATTTGATCACATGAATGCCCCCACGCATTGTAGTTTGATTGGAAGGACAGCTTTGTTCCGTCTGGACTGAAATAGGCCTCGGCATTATCGCCACCGAATGTTAGTTGGCGGATGTTTTTGAGATGTTTCTCCGATGGTTGCGCTGCTGCAACGATGGAGCCAAAGGCGAGAACAAGAACGAGAAGAATGTGTAGTGTCATAAACGGTACGAAACGCCAAAGAGAATCGAAATTGTTTGTAAGTCTTCGCCAAAAGTTTTCATGTAGCGCGCGCTTGCCATCACAGTAAAATGTTCGGATACGCTGTAGCCAAGCCCAGCCGTGCCCCCTAGCGTGAAATACGCCTCGTTGTTGATAGTCTCCAAAGGTCTGTTCTTACCTTCATAGGCAGTTACAAACGTTACGCCCGCATGGGCTATCACATACGGGTGCAGCACATCGTGGCCAAACACATAGCCGATGCCACCAAGCAACGGTGTGGTAGACATTGAATATTGTGATAGATCCTGAATGCCAGAATCCGTCTGCACCTCGGTGCCAAGTGTGTACCAGGCCTTACCTACGGTAACAACACCAAACGAACGCTCAGAAATAAACTTCCAAAAATTGAGATTCACACCCCAGGCGGTTTGTAGTCCAAGCCCCTTACCAACATCTCCAAATGGGATGATGAGCCCGCCATCAATTGCTATGCGGTCCTTTTGTGCAGCCAACGTATACGTGTATTCATCGTCTTGGGCCATCATCTGCGATGCATAAGCAAAGCATGACATACAAAAAACAAAGAATGAGAGTGCTTTCATAGACCCGAAGCTACGAAGAGTCTGTATTTTTGTAGCCTATGAGCAATCACAACAAGCCAACGAAGCGCGGTCTAGATTTACTACGCGATCCGAAGTACAACAAAGGAACGGCGTTCACCCGCCAAGAGCGAGAAGAGTATGGTCTCATGGGGCTTCTACCCGATATGGTCTCTCCGCTGGACATGCAGCTCCTGAGGATTGAAGGCCACATCAAGAGTCTGCCGGCAGCCATCGACAAATATGTCTATCTGAGCGACCTGCAAGAACGAAATGAGAATCTGTTCTACCACATTTTAATGGGCAACCCAGTGGCATATATGCCAGTGGTGTACACGCCTACTGTGGGCCTGGCCTGCCAAACGTTTGGCCGGATCTACCGCCGACCCAAGGGATTATTCATTAGTGTTCGGCACAGGGGGCGTATGGCCGAAGTCCTCCGGAACTGGCCCGAATTAGACGTGCGCTGGATATGTGTTACCGATGGCGAGCGTATTCTAGGTCTGGGCGACCTCGGTGCACAAGGTATGGGAATACCTGTAGGCAAGTTGGCGCTCTACACTGCGTGTGCTGGCGTGCCCCCTCAATGTACTCTGCCCATTGCACTCGATGTGGGAACAAACAATGAATCGTTGTTTAACGACCCGTTCTATATCGGGATTCGCGACAAACGTTTAGTAGGTGATGAGTATAATCAGTTTATCGAAGAATTTGTCTCAGCCGTAGAAGAAGTGTTCCCACAATGCAGCATTCAGTGGGAAGATTTTGCTAATCACAATGCTGGACCAATCTTGGATAGATACCGCAATCGAATATCATCATTTAACGATGACATCCAGGGTACAGCGGCTGTTGGTGTTGCCGGAATTCTTGCTGCCTTACGCATGAAGAACGAACGTCTTGCAGATCAGTCATTCCTGTTCTTTGGTGCAGGATCGGCGGGAACAGGCATTGCTGACTTGTTGTGTAAGGTAATGGAAGCAGACGGCATCCCTCTCGAAGAAGCTCGCAAGAAATGTTGGCTTGTAGATAGTAAGGGGCTTGTTGTTGCATCACGAGAAGAACTAACAGCAACCAAACAACCATTTGCGCACGATGCAGAACACGTTGAGACACTTGAAGAAGCAGCACGTGTAACAAAGGCAACGGCACTCATCGGCACTAGTACTATTCCAAGAAGTTTTACTCGCGAAGTGCTCGAGCAGCTTGCTGCAAATACCGAGAGCCCCATAATTTTCCCGTTTTCTAATCCTACGTCAAAGAGTGAGTGTTCGGCAGAAGAAGCGTATACGTGGACAAATGGGAAAGCAATATTTGCTAGTGGAAGCCCCTTCGACCCAGTTGTACTTGATGGCAAGACGCACTACCCTGGTCAGGGCAACAACGTATATATCTTTCCTGGCGTTGGCCTAGCGGTGTATGCAACAAAGGCATCTACAATACCAGATCATGCCTTTGCAGTTGCAGCTCGCGCACTGGCAGCGATGGTGTCTGATGAGCAATTTTCTAAGGGGCTTATCTATCCGCCAATGGCAAACATTAGGCATGCTGCCATTGTTGTTGCCACAGCAGTTGCTGAATTCTTCTTTGCACAGGGATTAGCTCGCGTAGAGAAGCCAGTCAACATTTCATCGTTTATCGAAGAGCATGTATGGGCACCAGAGTATTAGTGCAACGAGATTAACGGAGTGTTGACTCGGGGAATTGCCGGTTCCATATTTCCTGACCGTCCTTATTTACGATGCTGATGGTTAACACGCGTTCGCCTTTCTTACCCGTTACACGAAGGAGTCCAAAATTGTGGCCTCCATATTCGGTCCCGGCAACACGATACGTGTTTGACTGTTTTGCAATGTCCTTGTTGCTCCCGGCGGTAAGTGCCGAGCTGGTTACTTCATATAACGGATACGTACCCGGACGGTCGAGCTTTGACAGTTCGGCCGCGTGAATATCTCCAGAAACAAAACAAACCCCAGTGAACTTGTTCGTGGTTATGAGATCAACAATCCGCTTCCGTTCTTCAGGCATACGCGAGAAACATTCTTTACGGAGGTTGTCCGTAAGGAACTGTGAGCCAACAACGATAATCTTAAATGTAGCCGTTGATGAGGCAAGAGCATCTATCAGCCATTGAATTTGTTGCTCACCAAGAATAGTATGGTCTCCATCTGTACGGTCGTTCGATGAGCGATAATATCTAGCGTCCAACAAGAAAAACTGTGCGTCGATACATTCAAAACTTGTTGTTACTCCCGGCATGTCCATCACACCGTACGATGGGTTTGGCCAGAACAATCGGAACACATCAAGCGCTACGTTTTTTCCCCACCATCCTCTATCTGAATCATTCGGACCATAGTCGTGATCGTCCCATGTTGCGTAATTGGGAGTAGTTGCAAATAGTGCGCGCGATTCTGCAAGAGCTCTCGTGTGACTATATCGCTTGATGATACCAGAACGCGAATTCCAATCGGGCTCACGTAAATAGGTGTTGTCTCCCGTCCAGATCATTGCGTCCGGTTTTATTGAAGCAATCGTTGTAAAGATCTCTGGCTCAGAACCATACCCCAACTCTTTACCTGACGAGTCTTGACGTTCGTAGCCAGCTTCATTTACGTAGTTACAAGAACCAAAGGCAATTGTGAAAGGGGGCAAGTTGTTGCCCCGCCACTTCCAGATGGGACGAGACGTAAACGTTGTTGGAAAATCCAGAGCAACGGCATTGCCATTAACAATGACATGGTACTCGTATTTGTTGTTTGGCTCTACGCTATCGAGAACAAACGTAATACAGTTTCCATCCTCTGCTCGCGTGCGCCGAGTTGGCGTAGAGAGCCTCTTGCCTGCAACGTTGTTGCGATACGTAATGCGTACCTCGGCTTCGTCCCACGTCTGCACCCAGATGCTTGCGCTACGCATGTCTGTGTGGCCCACCATCGGTCCGGCACGTAATCCAGATTGAGCAAAGAGACAAGAGGCTGACAATGTATGCAGCACCAACGCAACCAACCACACAACGTTCTTCTGGATATTACCCATAGCGCAAATGTTTGATCTCTTCACCTTTGTCCCCGATTTCTTTCATGGCCTCGATGCCAATTGATAAATGCAGGTCTGCAAAATCTTCAGTAACACGTTTGTCTGATTCTTCGGTCTTCACACCTTCGGGTACTACAGGCACGTCACTTACGAGGAGCAGTGCTCCACGAGGAATGCCATTTTTATGGCCAACAATAAAAATTGTTGCCGTTTCCATATCTATTGCCAGGCAAGACAACTCCGTAAGGCGAGTGCGAAATAGCACGTCCCATTCCCACACACGTCGGTTAGTTGTATAGACCACACCCGTCCGATATTCTTGACCGTGCTCTAGGATTTTATCAGAAACAAACTTGTGCAGTTTAAACGACGGAAGTGCCGGCACCTCAGGAGGGAAGTAGTCGTTACTTGTTCCATCACCACGTATGGCCGCAATCGGTAAGATGAAGTGGCCAATCTCCGTTGACTTGTTTAGTCCACCACACTTACCAAGGAACAAAACACCCTTGGGCATGCGTGCAACCAGTAGGTCCATGACGAGCGCAGCATTGGGCGACCCAATTCCATAGTTGATAATCGTGAGGTTATCATGCGTTGCCGTCTGCATCGGCTTATGAGCCCCCCGTATCTCAACATTAAACCGCCGCGCAAACGACTCAACATATCCCTTGAAATTGGTCAAAAGTATGTAGTCGCCAAACTCGGATATCTCCGTACCCGTATAGCGCGGCAGCCAGTTCCGAGCAATTTCTTCTTTTGTGTGCATGAGGCAAATGTAACTCCGTAACTCCGTAACTTCTTCCATGACCCCACTCGAAACAATCGCTCGTTTCGAATACCGCTTGCGCGGTCTTGTGATGATGTTGCCTTCCCCTGCGGCCGTAAAGCTCTTCTCTGCCGGCCGTACAACATTTGCGAAGCGGTTCCCCCGTGATATTCCGAAGGAGAGCTACACGCCACCACCAGAGCTTGGTGTAACGGCATGGGGACTCCATTTCCAACTACCGTTGTGGAATGCTGCGGGGATGTTTAAAAAGGGGGAGGGGTACAATGTTGTTTCTGCTCAGGGGGCAGGGGGCTATGTGGCGGGAACAACAACGTCGCGTGTGCGTGCAGGCAATGTCCGCAATGGTGTAACGTGGCCAGCAATCCCATATCCACATTCACACGCAGGTTCAAATTGGATGGGGCTACCCAATGAAGGGCACACAGTGGTTGCTAGCCGGATTAATTTGGTCAATCGTGTGGCTGGCTGTCCGGTGGGTGCAAGTGTAAGTGCAGAACCGGCAATCGAAGACACGCAGGCACTATTTGAGCTGATAGAAGGGATGAATCGATACGAAGATTCGGGAGTGGACTACGTAGAGCTTAACGAGAGTTGTCCCAACGTGCCCGCGCATCGCGCAGGATCCATACTCGACGAATCACTTATACGTAGGCTTGATGCGATTGCCGTTCAGGTGTTAGCTAAACGCAGCAGACGTATGCCTGTGGTTGTAAAATTTTCGACAGATACTAATCTCGAACAAGTGCCCGAACTTGTTCATGCCTTAGTAGAACGGGGCTTTGATGGAATTATCCTAGGCAATACATCAACACGGTATGATGCCCATCGTCCGATGATTGACACACGAGACCGTGCGATGTATGATTATTTCACAACAACGTATGGCGGTGGACTCAGTGGAAGCATCTTGCGTGCCGACTCGCTTGCATCGTCGAAGGTTGCGGTAGACGCAGCGCGTGTTTTAGCCCCTTCCCAAGAATTTCACGTTATTAGATGTGGTGGCGTTTCTACAGCAGAAGACATCGAAGCATCTCGTAGTGCAGGAATCTTGCTGAACCAATGGTACGTTGGGTACTTCGAGGCATTCTCACGTCACGGACATCGTCTCTATGAAGATGTTGTGTCTCGCATGCGCGCTATACGTTGAGATACACTATCGTAAAAGGCTTTAAAGGTCTTGGGCTTGCGCCCCATATCACGAAGATCTTCCTCAAAGTCCTGCCTATCATACGCATGCATCTTGAGCACCGAGTCTGTACGTATGCGTACGTCGTTCCAATCGGTTGACGATTCACGCGCAATGATCACATCAGCGTACGTGCTAATTAGATGCTCATCTGGCGTGTCAGAGTTTGAACAACTTATTACGCTGGCTACAAACAAAATCAACACGAATACTTTTTGGCGAGTCGGCGACTCGCCCCTACTTGTAATTCGTAATCCGTAATCCGTAATTGATCCTCTCATCTCTGCTCCTTCATATATTCATTCACAATCCACACCAGCTCGTTGAGGATCATTGCAGTAGCGCCCCATAGCGGAACGGACGGGTGAATGTTCCACTGAGGCACGTCTACAAGTCTACCATAGAGCGATCGCTTTTCAAAGCTGATGGATGTTGCATCGAGGAACGATGCGAATGGTATGTCCAATACCTCAGTTACTTCTGCTTCGCTAATCACCCACTGCCGACTCTTTTTTATCAGCGCTACTACAGGTGTAACGGCGCTGTTGGACGGGGGAATATAGAGAGGCGATAGCTCACCTAAAATCGTAACGTCATGCGGCTCAACACCAATCTCTTCGTGCAGTTCTCGAAGTGCTGCCGTGTACACGTCTTCACCCTCGTCAATTCTGCCCCCTGGAAATGAAATCTGACCCTTATGACTCCGAAGCGATAGGCTGCGTACGGTAAATACAATTCGTAGATCATCTATTACTTCCGCAATAAGCGGAACCAATACGGCACTCCTGCGCGCATCAGCAGGTGGCGGAGCAAGACGTAATGCCGATTCCGGCATATCCGGCACAAACACTCTGTGCGCGTCTAACCCGGGAAGGGGCTTGGCGAGACGTTCACGTATGTGGTCAATCAGGTTCATGATGCAAATCTCGACACTTTAGAGTTGTAATTTGACGAATGATGAGTCTAGATGATTTACTCCTTCTGCCAAACATCGTTGATGTTACCACCGATTCTCGTGAGGTTGCCCCGGGCTGGATATTTGTTGCTGTTCGTGGCTCGTTGTTCGATGGCCATTCGGCAATACAACAGGCACTTACACAGGGTGCCATAGCTATCGTGGCCCAAGAGCTCCCTAGAGAAGCTTGCGCGGTGCCCGTTGTTATTGTGCCAGACTCGCGTCTTGCCTATGCAATGTTGGTGCAAGAGCTCCTCAAACACCCCACGGGCGATATGCGAGTGTACGGCGTTACGGGAACCAATGGGAAAACCACGTGCGCTACACTTCTTGAACAGATGTTCACATTTGCCGGGCGTACAACAGGGTTTATCGGTACAACGGGTAACAGATATGCCGGCAAAAACCTCGCTACCAGTTATACAACTCCTCATGCACATGCCTTGGGTGAGTTGTTTATGGAGATGCGGCAGCACCAGGTAGATACCGTGTGTATGGAGGTGAGTTCTCATGCCCTTGATCAGCATCGAGTATGGGGCACACCTTTTCGCGGCGCAATCTTCACCAACCTGACGAGGGATCACCTCGACTATCACGGAACGATGGAGAACTATGCGCGTGCAAAGAAGCGACTCTTTGACATGCTCCCTGAAGATTCCGTAGCAGTGTTCGATGCAGACAGTGAATGGGCACCCTACATGAAACGCAATTGTTTAGCTAGATGCACAGTAACAGTAGGTTGTGATCAGTTTGCCAGCGTTAGGATAACAAATGTAGATGTGTCTCTCCATGGCGCCACGTTTACGCTTGTGCGTTCTCATGACGATCTCACAACAGTACCTGAGCAGATGGAAATAACAACATCGTTGCTCGGTGGATTCAACGTTACCAATGCGGCCATGTGCGCCGTGCTCTGCTTGCTCGATGGTTTGCCACCAGATGTGGTTGTGCATGCTATGGCGAACGTAAAGGGTCCAGCAGGGCGCATGGAGCGCTATGACCTGCCCAACGGCGCGATAGCCGTGATTGACTATGCACATACGCCAGATGCACTTGATAACGCATTACGTGTGTTGCGTGAGCTCCACTCCGATGGCAGCGTGCGGCCAAACATCCACGTAGTTTTTGGCTGCGGCGGAGATCGTGACAAGGGAAAACGTTCGGAGATGGGAAATATCGCCGCACATCATGCTGACTTCATTTGGCTAACAAATGATAATCCACGATCAGAGGACCCTACCGAAATCATCAAGAATATTCTTGGCGGTATTGAGGGGGCAGCGCGTGAACGCACAGAAGTTATAGAAGACAGGCATCTCGCAATTCGTGCGGCATTAAGCGCAGCAGGCCCCAATGATGTAGTGCTCGTAGCAGGGAAGGGGCATGAGGAGTATCAAATTATTGGACTCGAACGGCTGCCATTTAGTGACGCTGCAGAGGTTATCGACTTCGGAAACGCAAGCCAACTTGAACATAGGTAGATGGCATTGCTAACAGATACGCTACTTCGTCAAACGTATGCTCGGCACTCACTACAACGTCCACAGCCGCTAGATTAGAAAACAACGTGGCAAACAATTCCGCGCGTGCATCGTGGGGGATCACCATATCTGGAGGAGCGCCATAACGCGACTCAAATACGGGCAAGCTGATATAGTACCGAGCACCTACAAGAATGTGTTCGGCTACAGTTAGCGAGGCATCGCCACGGAACCATAAAGCCCCTTTCATGCCACGCCAACTGCCTGTAACGGAAGATGAGGGTGTTCGGTAGTCTTCACGTACTACGTACCATTCTGCACCACCAGCCAGCCGGAAGGACCAGTCCCCGCTCAAGATTGGTGCAGTAAGTGCACCAAGACTTGGACCCGAGAGAATGAGTGTTCGTCGTATCGGAGAATACACCACGGCCGTGTCGTCGTTCGGTGATTGGCTGTTGTCTATGTCATGTTTACATCTGTGAAACCAGCCAGCCCGCGCGGACCACCAAGACCCAGATGCGTGAACAAGGAGTTGCTCTTCCCATCGGGCCGTACGTGGATTAAATCCAATGTTGTTCATCGGATTGGCTGTTAGCTCCTGATGAAACTCAAGAGATGTTGTCCAGTGAATGGTTTCTTCTGGATCATACGTAAAACGAAATGGCTCTATAACCACGTGCAGACGAAGTTGCCAGGCCTGATCGTGTTGGTAGGAGCCCCATCCTCTGTACATCTCGGCACCACCCATAACACTGGGCACTGCACCAAGGGGCGATGGGCGGCGTGCCATATCTACAAGCCATGAACGTGATGGCTTTATTTGTGATGAACTTTCTACTGAAGCTACCAAGCACAAAAAGGCGCACAGCATAAAGCCGTGCGCCTTTGTTCTTGAAGTGTTCATAGGAAACTAGTAACCAGTAACTAGCTATTCCGCTTCCATGTTTGCGCGGTGCTGGCGGCGGGCAGCCTTAAGGCGTGCCATGCGGCGCTCAACACTTGGCTTCACAAAGAATGCGCGTTTCTTGAATTCACGCAGAACGCCAGAGCGCTCATATTTCTTCTTGAAGCGGCGCAACGCACGGTCGATCGACTCGTTGCTTTGTATGGTAACTCCGATCACGGGAGGTCCTTGAGGTTGAAAGGTTACTTGAAATTTTCTACCAGACGTTTTTCTTTGCTCTTTTCGAAATGGACAAGCAATGAAGCCCGACCATTTGACATTACTTCTTTTGAACGAACGATGCCAACGTCATCCCACGTCTTGTGGTAAATAACATCGCCAACTTTGTATTCGCTCTTTGGCGAGTACTCTTTTGAATCTTCACGCGCCAGCTTGATCTCGGTTACTTTTTTCTCAGCAGATGCTGCTAACGCATCGAGGTTAACGAGCTGCGAGTGATGACTTACAGAGCAACGTGCCCATTGTTGACGACCATTGTCGGATTCAAGCGGCTCACCAATGAGTTCGTGCTTTGTGTCTCGCATAAGGAAGGGCGAGTACAATACGATGTATTTCGCCTTACGCTTTGCCTTCTTAGGAACCTCAACACCGTCTGCATCAACTTCCTTCTTGGCAACCTTTTTAACAGCCTTCTTGGCGGCTGCTAAAACCTTCTTTGCTGCTGCTTCTTCAGGAGTGAGTGCAATCTTCGTCGTTTTCTTCGCTTTGGCGGGAGCCTTAACGGGCGGCATATGTTACTCTTAATTTTGCGGGACTTGCAAGATACACTTTTTCAGTGGATTATGAGTACGGGAACCACATTGAACTTGCCCCTTATCCGGCTAACTACTTTAAAATAAAGGCCACTAACTTTTGGTAGCGAATCAAGTCGCCGACCCATAAGGTCATAGAAGTCTGCCATTTCGTCAGGGCCTAGTTGGTCGTTTTCATCATTCACGGAGGTTAACGGGGCAGATTCAAAGGCGCCTGCATCGGGAGCAGCGCCTTGGTAGACGTCGTTGATGCCCGGGAGGCGGATTGCCATGTCGATGGCTGGGCTTCCAAGTCTAAGTCGTAGGTCGGCGTTGGCAACATCTTCGAACAATGGGTTGGCACGTATGTCTCGGCTACCTATCTGCACATTAGGCGAGGTGGTGGATGAAGTGAGAGAATTGCGAAACTCATCAACAGACTCCGCGGAAACACAGTTGGCAATTCCATGAACGCTGCGTATCACGGCAACGTTTGGTCCAGACGGTGTGTAGTAAACGTTTGCATCCGTCACTACCGAATATGTCAGGAGTTTGTCTACACCATCAAACATCCATGGCGAATTATCTGCAACAACAATGTTGTTTGTGGCGGTGAACGTGTCCCACGTGTTGTTCCAAAGGTACAAACCAAAACCTGCTGCACCCTTTGCAACGATGGTGTTGTGATAGAACTGTATAACACCAGGAGTAGAATTTGTAGTGCCTGCGTTCAGCTTTAGCGCAGTTGACCACGATCTGTCCGTTATTGTGTTGTTACATTCCACGAAGAACGCATCGTAGTTGTGGTTCTTCCTGTCGCTTATAACGTATGTGTTTCGAGTAACGAGAAACGGACCAAAAGCTGGGTAGATAAGTGATGTGCCAACAGGGCAGCCGATTACGTTGTTGCGACGAATTCTAGCGTTTGTAGCTCCGCCGCCGTTGCCACCGATGATATCTATCCCATCGTAACAATTGCTCACGGTGTTCGTGGAGATGTCAACGTTGTCGATAACAGTCTTGGACATAAGTGCGCCAACGCTAATTCCCGCTATTGTGCCATCAACAGTGTTGGAAAAAATATCGATGTCGGTAGTCGAGTCGGCCCCATTGGCCGCAAACCAAATCCCTACGTTCTCTAGATATCTCCCATAGCTTCCTTGATCTAGTACCGATGCGTCTCGAGTTTGTTTAAATGCGCCATGTGACCATGTGCCTACGCCATCGCTGATAACATTGCCGCGAACGCAGATGCCGCCCGTTTCCCCACTGAACGCGATAGGGAAGTTTGTGTTCAAGAAATCGCAATTCGCAATGGTTACATTCTTGATATTATTCATTGCAATAGTAAATGGCGGATAGCATTCATCTACCAGGCCAAACACGTTTTTTATGCAACGTGTGTTGCCAAACTCTCTACATGAAAGTCCAATGATATACAGATTGGCGCTATTGCCATTTCCGTTCACCGTTAGACAACTCCATCGTCTTGAGGTTCGGACAACGGCAGAATTTATTGATTGACGGAATTTGCGAGTGAAGATAGTTCCACCAGTGCGGTAGAAGCCATCTACTTCATATCCGAGATCTTTCAGACTTGGGTAATTAGGAAAGTTTGGACTTGGATACCTGAGCGCATACGGGTATAGGCGCTTGCCACTTTCTCCAACTACCAGTGCTGTGTATGCCATTTCATCGGGAAGTGTATGATACCACTCCGCAGTATCGGCAGCAGTCCGATTCCAATTTGCTGTAAGATCAGTGCCGCCGCTTAGTACGGCCTTCTTCCACGGCTCCGCCATAATGATGATTGGAGCCCCTTCATCACAGCTTGTTGTAATGTTAAGCGTCATGTCAAAGTCGTTTTCGTACACTCCCTCCAGCAGCACAACGGTGGTGCCACAAGGCAGCCCCCCGCTTAGCAACGTCTTGAACGATCCGGGCTTTTCACGTGTATACGTTGTGCCAGAGCCCGTTGGTCCTACGTAGAGAACCGGGCCTTGTGGCGATGGCAATTGCAAACTTTTTGTTGTGGCGGTGGCATCAAGTACGGTAGCTGCGTTCGTATTCCCAAGCACAGTAATCTTTACGTCGAGTTCGGTGCCAGGTTTGAGATCGATGATGGACGACCGAAGTTGTGGCAATCCTCTCACGGTTACAAGCGTAAGTGGCATTGCTAGGGTCCACGCATCAAGTCCTTGCCGAACCATAACGATGGTAGTAAGCGACGTATCAGTTTGCCACTCGTTTGGCAGATCAGTTACGGCAACACCAACTGATGTTGACAATGGAGATAAACGCAAAGTCGGCTGTGCCACAGCGGTTAAGCATGCGATACAGCCGACGATGAATATTAGAACCTTCACGTTACCGCGCTTTTGCGAGGCGGGCCTTGAGTTGCACGATTACTGGGACGGGGCTAGGGTCTACCTTATTCAGAGCCGCAAGATGCCAGCTCACCCAATCTCCGAGATAGATCAACGAGAACATGCGTCCTAGGAGAGTTACACCTTTGCCTTCGAGTGTTTGAACGTCATCAACAGCCGACTTGATAATGTCATGCACCGCATCAAAGCGAAGTTGGTTGCGTTTATGGTCGTCCGGGTCGCGCAATAAAATCACGGAACATCCCTTTGCCTTCGCTTTTGGATGTTGCCAGCCATTGATTTCGTTGTGATTCATCTCTGGTACGAGGTTGCCAAATGCCAATTGTTTAGCATTCTCTTGGATCTGCCCACGCCATCTCAGATTCACAACGTCTAGCTTGTCTGACGAAGAATAAATCACGGGAATATTCCCCACAAGTTTCTTGGCAATCTGAAGAGCTGGGTTCTTTGCAGTTGAAGAGGCGTAGAGATCACGAACTTCATCCGTGTGTGCTAAGATCTCACGAACACCCTTGTTTATTAAGCGCACCGACTTTGCATCAAAGGCGCCATAACGCCCCATGATTGTCAAAAGTGGGAAGAACGAATAAGCAAGAGCACATCGTGGCTGATACCCCGGTGGAATGTTCACGATTGGCATGCCGTATGTTACCGCTCGTTTGCCGAGAGACCCGCCCGTTGTGATACACATAACGCGCATCGTCTTCTTGCGAACTTCGTCAAACGAGGAAAGTGTTTCTTCTGTTTCGCCCGAGTAGCTAGAACAGACAACATTTGTGTCAGAGTCTATCCATGCTGGGGAATGGTATCCACGATGAACAGAGACGTTCAGATGTTCGCTTCCAGGCGTAGCCGCAGCATAACTCCGGAGAAGGTCGGCACCAATAGCCGAACCGCCCAGGCCAAAGAACGCATAGCGCTGAGATGTTGCCTGCTGGCGCCACAATGGGGCACTTTCGCCAATGGAAATGGCTTCTTTTACCTGCTCCGGAAAACGGTACAGGACGTCGAACATGTTAGATTTATCGGTTGTTGAAGCCGGATTTTTGGGCATTGTGCACCTCTTTCATACCAATTGGCAAAGTCTGCGATAATAGAGAATCTATAGGGCGATAAGCAAGGGAAAACGACCTAGTCGCCGTAGGGGGGCTGTCTCAGCTCTATCGGAGAGGCCCCAATTTTGCCCCGAAAACGCATATTCAGGAATTCTACGGCCATGGAGAAGGACATTGCGAAGTAAACATAGCCCTTTGGAACGTGGGCATGGAAGCCCTCTGCCACGAGCACCATTCCCACCATCAGGAGGAAGGCAAGGGCGAGGATTTTGACGGTTGGGTGGTTGTGGATGAATCTGGAAATACTGCGGGCACTAATCTGCATCACGATTACAGCAATTATCACCGCTGTTGCCATGATGACGAAGTTCTGAGACAGGCCGATTGCGGTTACTACAGAGTCGATCGAGAACACTAAGTCAAGCAAAATGATCTGTATAATCATCAAACCAAAGGCGGAACCCTTGGGTTTTGCGCCAGCTTCTTCTGAACCTTCAAGTTTGGAGTGTAACTCAGACGTGGCCTTTGCGAGCAGAAATAGGCCCCCTGCAAGCATGATGAGATCACGGCCACTAAACCCAAACTCCGTCCCAAAAATTGGCCCAATATTGATAAGAGGCGCCGTGAGCCGTGCCAACCAGGTGATGAAGAACAGAAGTACTATCCGTAGGACAAGAGCAAGGGTAATGCCAATGGTGCGAGCCCGGGCTTGGTCCGACTCTTTGAGCCGGCTTACCAAGATGGAGATAAAGATGATGTTGTCTATACCAAGAACAATCTCCAAAATGGAGAGTGTAACAAGAGACACCATATTGTCAACAGAAAAGAGTGATTCCATATTCCTGCAAATCTAAATTGTATCCATGAACTTCAACAGCATCAATCCAACAACTGAAAAAGTTGTGGCTTCCTACCGCATGTTGAGCGTGGAAGACGAACAAGACATAGTGAATCGTGCAGACGAAGCACAAAAAATCTGGGCCAACGTGGCCTTGGCCAACCGAATTGCTGTGATGCGGCGCATCGCCGACGTTCTTCGACGAGACGTTGAGGACATCGCAACGCTGATTACAACGGAAATGGGTAAGCCCATAGTTCAGGCGCATTCGGAGGTAATGAAGTGTGCTTCTGTGTGCGAATACATGGCAGACATAGCCCCTGCAATCCTCGCTAGACAGCTGGTAGAGCTCGAAGACGGACCAGCGGAAATATTGAGTGAGCCATATGGTCTGGTGCTCTGCATCATGCCGTGGAACTTTCCGCTATGGCAGTTTTTCCGGTTTGCTGCCCCCGCACTCTTGGTTGGAAATGGAATTCTCCTCAAACATGCATCAACTACATGGGGCTGTGCATTGCGCGCTGCGGCCGTATGCCTGGAGGCCGGCCTGCCAGAACACGTAGTTTCCTGTTTGATGATCGGCATTCCTAGAGTGTCGTTTGTATTGGCCGACCCACGGGTTCGGGCCATCACACTTACGGGCTCGGTGCAAGCGGGATCGTCCGTCGCAAGCCAAACTGGGACTCAGTTGAAGAAGACGGTATTGGAATTGGGCGGAAATGATGCCTACATCGTATGTAACGATGCAGACATGAATGTAACGGTTGAGGCATGTGTTGCATCGAGGATAATCAACAGTGGTCAGTCATGCATTGCGGCAAAACGCTTTATTGTACATCAATCCGTGCATGACGAGTTTGTAGCGCGTGTGGCAGAACGGTTTGATTCGTTGGTGGTTGCAGACCCTATGGACCCACGCACAGAGGTTGGCCCCCTAGCCTCGAGCAAGGCGCGTGAGGTACTGCTAGACCAAGTGTTGCAATGCCTAGACAAGGGAGGACGTATCGCAACAAAGCGGTTGTTTGATGAAGTGCCTCAAAGGGGCTTCTTTCTTTGCCCAACGTTGATGACAGACCTGTACCTCGACACTCCGGCATTTCGTGATGAGCTCTTTGGACCAGTTGCAGGGGTGTTCTCGTATCAGACTGATGACGAGGCCGTTGAATTGGCTAATAACTCTGAATATGGACTTGGAGGGGCTGTCTTTTCGCAAAACCATGGACGGGCACGTGAGATCGCGCGCGAGATGGAATGTGGTATGGTGGCAATTAACGACTATGTCCGCAGCCATCCACGTCTTCCATTTGGAGGCGTCAAATCAAGTGGCTATGGTCGCGAATTAGGAGAAGCGGGGCTTCGCGAGTTTGCAATGCTTAAGGTTGTTCGGTGATGTTTTCTGCTGCGAGCTTTTCTGCAACACGTGCATCACGGCGTTGTTTAGCTAACGCTCGGAGGTCTGCAACATGGTCTGCCTCATCAACTATTTCCGCACCCAACATCGTTTCTAGAACGTCTTCCATTGTTATGAGTCCTTCAACGCCGCCGTGTTCGTCCACAACCATAAACAGGTGCTGACGCTTTTGAAGAAACTGCTCAAGCGCGCGCTCAAGTGTGATGTTCTCAGGGATAAATCCAACGTCACGTATCAACTTCCCCATAGCCACGTTATGCCTGCCAGCAACAGCCGCACGCAGAATGTCCTTCGTCATTACATAACCAGATACTGCGTCTAGATCCTGACCTTCATATACAGGTAGTCGAGAAAATATCTGCAAGGCAGGCATCTTCATCGCATCGGCAACAGTTTGATCTACACCAATGGCGGAAACAATGGTACGGGGCGTCATAACATCCGACACTTCGATGCTGCTCAACTGCATGATGTTTGTCATAATGCGGTACTCGCCGGCATCAAGAGCCCCTTCCTCACGAGCGGTTTCTACGAGGGCTTCTAGCTCCTCGCGTGCTTCTTCCTCTTCTTCTTCTCTGGAACGAGGTCTGGTTAACGCAAGTAAGGCGCGATGTCCTACAAGAAATGGTGCAGCAGCAACGGTGATAACCACCAGCCACCCACCGATAAAACGTAGCATGAAGTCGGCAGTTCGCTCTCCTAATGCACTTGCAATCATTTTGATGAGGACAACGCCAAGGACCAAGACAATAGCATCAACAATTAGTTGACCCTCATTGTTGATCGTCATAGTTACAACAAGGAATGAGGCAAGCACCAACACCAAAACATCCACGATGCTAATCGCCATGCGAGTTTCGTTTGCATTGTTAACAGCGTGTTCTAGACGCTTGCCTACGGAAGAACCCTCATCGGCCATTGCAGAAATAACGGACATTGGAAGATTCAATAGAGCAGCTGCAACGTACTCGAAGAGCCCGCCAAGTGCGATTGCACTGCATAGAACAAGGATGTCCATTTATGAGCCGCGAAACTCGGTGTCAACAATGTTGATCCGGTTTGGATATCGGATAGGTCCTAAAGGCGTGCCAACCGTGGGCATAGCATCCAGCTTAACACGTGATGTGCCACCCTTTGCGCCGCCTAGTGCCAACGCAAGGTTTACGAGGCCATCATACCCCTTGTTGGCAAAAAACGAATACAAATCTAGATTCATTCCAAGTGGAATCTGTGTTGTCTTGCCACTGCCTGGTACGTCTACTGGACTGTCTAGCCCACCATTGATCGTTGGTTTATCGTCTATAAACAATCGCCACTGAAGATCGCTAAGGGTAAGGGGCAAACTTTTTGTTCCGGATGTACCAGTGTTCGGATTTTTAGCATCAACACCTAACGTGAATGATGCTGGCAAAGACTTCCGTGCCACTGCCTGTGTGAGTGCAAGAGCGTCGGAGATTGAAAGAGACGATGGTGACGAAATCTTTGAAATGTCTACTCCGGCAAGTCTCATCTTTGTGATGCCTGCTAGTTTAAACTGCATGTTCTGGACGGCATTCAAGGAGTTACTGATGTCTCTGATGCTTGCGCACGAAACGAGAAACGCACACGAAAGTGCAAAGAGAATACGCATGAGGGTTATTGTGAAATGGTGGACAAGATTTGATCGGCAGCCATCATGCCACTCAAAACGGTGAGGGGAACTCCGCCGCCTGGGTGGACGCTGCCCCCAACATACCAAAGATTTGGAAGGTCGCGAGAACGATGTTTTGGACGAAGAAACGCGCTGAACATAGAATTGGACGATGAACCATAGAGTGCACCACGGAATGAAGACCATTCAGATGCCATTGTATCGGGCGTTCTTACGCTTGTTGCACAGATAGAGGGGCGCAATCCGAACTCACTCATCCGATTTACTACCTGTTCCACATTGCGCTCGGCCCCGTCTCTCCAAACCGATACCTCTCTGGGCTCTAGTATTGAAGAAACGCCACGTGCTGGGGCATTTACAAGGACAAACCAGTTCTCGCGGTCGGAAGGGGCTAGGTCTGGATAAGTATGTGTTGGTCTTGACACATAAATCGTAGCATTCTTGTGCGGCCGATCATTATTCTTGAGGGCCTCAAATTCACTCGGATAGTCATCTGTAAAGAGCACGTTATGATGTTGTAGGCCGTGTTCTTCTCGGTGCACACTCATGTGAATAACGAGTCCACTGCACGAGAGATTTGTTGGGTTAGGAACGTTCTTGCCCAAAAGAAATCTACGTGTAACATGTACATCGGCATTTGAAACAACGATGTCTGCACGTGCTGTAGATCCATCTTGAAGCACCACGCCACTTGCATGGCCACGCTCAGATACGATTGATTTTACTGGAGTTTCGAGATGGATATTCACGCCAACTTCTCGTGCTACATCAGTTATTGCACGCGCAATGGAATAGATGCCGCCATCAGGGTACCATGCGCCAAGTCCAATCTCCACCCAAGGAATCACCATCAGCGTTGCTGGCGCCAGATATGGAGAAGAACCGTTATACGTTGCAAACCGGTCGAAGAGTTGAATAATGCGTTTGTCGTTGAACATCCTCATATGATGTGTATGCATCGTGCGCGTTGAGCGCAGTTTGTGCAGTTTAGGCAGGAGAGGCAGATTCTTCCAACGCAACAATTCGCGCACACCACTAAAGGGGCGAAGGATAAAAACATCCTTGGTTAACTCATACACTTCGCGTGCTTGGTTGAGATAACGCACAACGTTGATGCCCTCGCCGGGTGCAATTGCATCAATCGCGTTTGGAACATCGGCTGAGGCAAACGGAAGGTTGAGACGAGACCCATCTGTCCAGCGATAGTGGCAGGCAGGTGACACAGGATGAAGGATTAGTCTGTCCAACATTGTGCGTCCCACTGAGGCAAAGAACTGATCGAGCACAAAGGGCATGGTAATGAGTGTAGGCCCAGTGTCGAACGTGCATCCATCAAAGGACACTTGGCCCATCTTTCCACCAGTGAGTTTCCCTTGTTCAAATAGGTCAACACTATGGCCTGCATACGCAAGACGTGTAGCTGCTACAAGTCCACCAAGGCCTCCACCAATAACAACGATCTTACTCAGGGTTGCTTTCGTTGGTGTCCAACAAATGTTGTGCTGTCTCTACGTTTCCTCTCCGATAAGCATCGACTACTGAATCTAGAAAGCGAATTCTAAGGCGTGCTCTAGACAAGGCAGTAAGGATGCCTGCCTTGGTAAGGATCAACTTTTCTTCTATCGGTTTTGTTAGAAAATCGTCGGCACCTGCTTCTACAGCTTTTAGCTGAGTGCCTAGGTCATTCAATGCAGTAACAATGGCAATAGGTATCAGCCGGGTGCGCTCATTTGATTTCAATTGACGTACTGTCTCAAACCCATCCATTCGCGGCATCATTACGTCAATAATGATAGCGTCGGGAATACGAACGTCTACGCGTTCAAGGCACTCCACACCATCACCTGCCTCATCTACCTCAAAGCCATTGCCTTCAAGATATCGGCGCATGAGTTTGGTAGTGATTTTGTTGTCGTCAACAACAAGAACAATCGGACGCGTCATGAAAAACCCTTTACGAAAACAGATCAGAACTTCCAACTTCAACGTGTGAACCCGCAGGTTCGCGTGCTACTTTATCAACAATGATACGAAGGTTGTCTTCACCGAAACGTGCTTCCCAAAAGAGAAGTGGAAAGTTGCGTTCTTGTAATGTGCCGTTTGGAAATAGAATTGCATGAATTCCGCGCATCCGTTCGGCAGCAACACCTTGAGTTTTTTTTGCAGCCGAGCGCAGTTTTCCCTCAAGGGCCTCAAGTGTGGAGCGGATAGAAGCCCCCTGCGCACCAACGTTGCCCACAAGTGTTTGGTCGATAATAGTAGCCGCTTTTCTATATGGGGCCAACAACTCTTCAAGGGCATCCTCGCGTGCTTCTTTTGATGGTAGCACGCCAACAGTTAACTCGTCTGCAATTGCACCTTCAAGATCATTGTTGTTGCGCCGATACCACTCTATGCCCCGGTTATCCTTTGATAACATCTTCTCCGTTTTTGCATCGAGCAATGTTGCTCCGTTGCGCAGAACCACGAATGGCATTGGAATGCCACACAGTTCATAGGCCTCGCGAAGTTGAGCATGGTATGCAATTTCAGCAGCACCTAGGATGCTTACTACGCTTGGAAGGATGGCGTCTTGAATGAGTGGACGTGTGAGAACTGTTGGTGTGAAACGTTCGGGGTGTTCGGTTGCGAGTGTGGCATCTACCGGACCTTTCACACGGCCATCACTATCACTACCAAAGAAGAGATTTGTGCTAACAGTAGCTTGAGCTGAGAAACCACGAGCAACAAGTACATCTGTTCCGCGTTTGAGTGCCTGATACAATTGCCCTGGTGAGCGTATCTCGTGCTGAAGGATAGGCGCATGAAGTCCTGCTGCAATCACGTCCGATCCTCGTACTACCAGAACGCCCCATGCAGCCAAATATGTCTGCAGGATGTTAAGGAACGCATCAGTCCACGAGGCGCCAACAGTATAGATCGAACGTGATCGTTGGCGTGCCAACTCAGCGTATTGTCCCGTGAGTAGGTTGAGATTCCCCATGGTATGTTCGATCTCTAGCTCGTTGAATGTGCGAGTAGAAACTGACGTGCGTTCTTCTAATCCCGCCCAAATGCTGACGTCCACAACGGCACCGTATGAGTTCAGCAGATGTGAACTCGCCGCTTCTGCTGCATCATGGTCATTATCCTCAAGCCAAAAAACAGGAACGGTAGTGATGCCTGTAGTAGATGTTATTCGACGCGCCTCTTCAACTGCCGTGCGAATTTTGTAGATGGTATACATTGGCCCACCAAAGAGCCCCACCTGCTGTCCGGTAACAGCTACAACGCTTGTCTGTAACCGTAGCTGATCAAGTGATATCTGCTGCTCAGCACTTAATGGTGCATTGCGCATGGACGTAGTTACGAGTGCTGCAAGGCGCTGCCGTGATGCACCGTGTTTTGCGCGTTGAACACAGAACTCGGCGTCAACATGCTCACGCGTGAACCTATCCATTACCTGTAACAACCGATCGATATACCCTATGGCTATCGCTTGCGAAAGGAAGGCGGTGGCGGAATGTGTTTTCATCTGTCTTGCTTGCCACCGGCCATTTCGTCCTCGTCTGTGTCGCAATGGTATTCCCTGCGCGCACCGCGTGAGCCCGGCGTTGTTGGAGCCCCTTTGTCCGCCGCTCTTATTGCTTCTTGCTCAAGGAATCTGCGCAACTCGGCATCGCGCAGCCGGAGCTGGGCATCAACGTCGCGTGCGAAATACATACGGCCGTCAACAAAGGTGCGTTCTACGCGAGACATGTTGGAGAGTGGGTTGCCAGACCAGACTACAACATCTCCGTCCTTGCCACTTTCGATACTTCCCGTGCGTGAGTCTATCGCCATTTGTTTTGCAGCATTGATGGTTACAAACTTCAAGGCGTCTTCTTCGGAAACACCGCCGTACTTGATACTTTTTGCGGCTTCTTGGTTGAGCCGACGGGCCATTTCTGCATCGTCTGAGTTAATAGACACGGTTACGTTGTTCTCGTGCATTATAGCCGGACTCTCTGGAATAGCGTCATACACTTCAAATTTGTAGGCCCACCAATCAGCAAAGGATGATGCACGTGCACCGTGTTTAGCCATTTCTTTGGCCACCTTGTAGCCCTCAAGAATGTGCGTAAAGGTATGAATACGGAAACCAAAATCCTCGGCTAGTCGCATGAGCATGAGGATCTCGCTCTGCACGTAGGAATGACAGTGGATGTTACGCTTGCTGTTGAGAATCTCTACCAATGCATCAAGTTGGATGTCCCTGCGCACAGGTTTTGATGGATCATTTTCTGCAAGCTCGCGCTGGTATTCACGAGCAGTGCGGAACGCGTCGCGCATGATCTGCTCCACACCCATACGTGTTTGTGGGTAGCGGGACGTGAACTTGTCCCCCCAGTTTGCTTGCTTTACGTTTTCTCCAAGCGCAAACTTTACCGTAGGAGCAGCACCCGCAACTTTTAAAGCTTCGGCATCTGCGCCCCAACGAAGTTTGATAAACTGGAGCTGACCGCCCATCGGGTTGGCCGATCCATGCAGTAGGTGCGAAGCAGTTACGCCACCGGCAAGCTGGCGGTAAATATTTACATCATCAGGGTCTACAACGTCTCCGATGCGTACTTCTGTTGTAACCGCATGCGTGCCTTCATTAACACCACGCGAGATAGCAATGTGCGAATGTTCGTCGATAATCCCCGGCGCGATGTGTTTGCCTGTGCAATCAATTGTTGTGTCTCCGGTAAGCCCCTTACCAATACCTGCAATGGTGCCGTTGCGAAGAAGAACGTCGGTTGATTCAATAATGCCTTGAGGCCCGGATGTCCATACGGTTGCATTTTTTAACACCACGGTGAGTTGTTTCGGCGCTTGAGCTACGCCAAACGGACCAAGTGGTAGCCACGACGGTAGCGGCCGACGCACAACAATGGCAGGTTTGATTGTAATAGGTGGCGTTTTTAGTGTTGAGTCTCTTCTCATCGTAAACGGAGCAACAGACCCATCGGGCATTACGATGTCTCCGCTGATGAGAATGCTGTCTGCTATCACCGCCGTGCGAGCTAGACCCTTAACGCCTAGCGTATCTAGGGTAAGCGTAATGGTAACGCGTCTGCCATCGAGCTGAAGTGACGAAGGAACCAGTGCAGAGTCTCTACGAATTTCAAGTGATGGTTGTTCGGCAGTTCCTGTGATTGAAGCACGAAGTGGTCTTCCTGCCGGGAGAGCTGATGCCGTAACGGTCCAATGCCCGCGCATATCAACATCAGCAGATTTTATCAGCGTTGATTCATTGCCAGCAACAATTACACGTTGAATTTCTGAACCTGCGTGAAAGAGTGGTTGTGACATAACAACAAGATTGGCATAGTAGCCCTTCTCAATCTTACCAACACGGTCCCAAATGCCAGCGATACGCGCAGCTTCGGTGGTCATTGCTGCAAGGGCTTTGTTGGAATCGAGTCCACGTTCAACACACAGGCGGATTCGAGTAAGATATTGTGCACGGTCTTTTAGCCCATCAGTAGTAAACGCAAACTTGCTACCAATACTATCTACGATGCGTGCGTTATCTGCCGCCCAATACCACGTGATGAGATCTCCAAGAGGCACATCGATTGCGCTCACAGGATCTTTCATAACAGGTGCATCAGGAAATGTAAGTGGCAGGATAAGGTCGGGCTTGGTTGCTGCAAGCACGTCTCGCCTACGGTATTCAGTACCACAACCTTTGATGATAAATGCAACGCCAACTTCAGAGCCAATACGTTGCCAGCGGGCTGCGTCATGTTCGTCAATTGTTTCGGCAACAAACGGCACTTTGGCGTCCAGCTTTTCGCGAAGAGCTTGCAGCGAGAGATTTATCTCTGGTGGGGTAGAACTTGAGCCCCGTGTTGCTGCTGCGTGTGCTTTGCCATACCAATCAGCATCGAGGAATGTTTGTCGGATAAGTGCTATAGACCCCATCTGCGAGGAAGGGTACGGTGTTTTGGAAGTACCCTTGATAAACGACATAGACTGATACACGTTGTCCTTGAGAACGGTCTTGCTTGCACTGCCTGCACGGAGAAGTATCGAGGCAGAGCTACCACGAAAGATTCCATCGTGTGATGCAACGGCTGCCGAACCAAATCCATAGGTATTCCATTCTTTCTCTACCTCTTTGGTAACAGAAAGTGCATCAATCACCGTGCGCTCCGGCCGTACAGCTTGATTCCAATAATGAGCTCCAATAGGAGCAGGTGTTGTTGGTCCTTCGTCTTCTTCGCCAATCATGGCCCTGGGCGCTGATGGTTTGGCACCCTTTGTAACCAACTGAACATCCATGTACGGTTCAACAAAGCCAGCATACACAAATGCCCCATGAAGGTCGCGGAGAGTTGCACCGGCGGGTACAACAAGCCCCTTACCAACAGAAGAAACGCGATCGTCTCTCACGATGATAACGGCAGAATCTATGCGCACACCTGGAGACGTGAAGGCCGTACAATTCACATACGCAACAAGCCGGATTCGCTTATCGCGCATACCATCAACGGCGGTTGTAGATGTTTGAGCCGCCATGTTGACAGCGGCCACGAGGAGGAGGAGGAGGATCACGTGCATCCCCAAAGTTACGGTTCTACCGTTTAGGCCAGATCAGTGAGTTTAACCTTACGGCCTGCATGGTCTCGGGCGGCGCTAAGGGAAGCCCTTTGGGATACCACGCCGGCGCCTTGCCGGATAGCCGGGTAGGCAGGTAAGGGGCGAGCTGTGCGAGTGAGAATTTCCTTCACTTCGCGAGGGGTGAGCAGTGGAGAGAGCTCAATCATTTGGGCAACAATGGATGCAATAATCGGCGAGGCAAAGGACGTACCATCAACCATTTTATAAAACGGCGAGGCAATCTGCTCCCTATCTATGATAGCTGTTATCGCCTGCCGAAGTTTTGGTATGTCACGCGATGTCCAAAGAGGGAAAGGAAGGCCGCTATGGGGCATCAGTGCTGGCGTACACGAGAGTATCATGCCGTCTGTCATCATGTCGAGCGCACACAGTGCCGACGCCTGTGTATGCGTAGGTGTGTCCGGTAGGATTGGGGCCGGCAAATAGATGGCTGGTGCAATGAGTTCGGGTTTTTGTACGCCCAGCTCTGTAATTCCAAACGTGCTGTGATATAAATCTTCGTCCGCCCCATCGAGCGTGTTCTTATCGTCGAGACCTCCCACCGTAAGCGCACTTGGTGCCGCAGCCGGAGGACGTATCGGTGAGAAAGGGTTGTTGCCAGCCGCGGCAACCACAACGATGTTGCGAGCAACCACTTCTTCTACTGCCTGATTTACTGGATGGTCTAGTGTGTGATCAATCTCATCGGCATAGACGCTGAGATTGACCACACGAATGCCAAACCGAACTGCATTGTACTCGATGAATTGAAGCGCACGTACGATTGTTGGCGTTGTTACACGGCCGGCGTCATTCATCGTCCGGATCAATAGGACCGTTGCTTCATGGGCAAGTGAGGTAAATTCGCCCCGCGAGAGATAGCCATTGCCTGCAGCCGTACAGGCCGTCATCGTGCCATGCCAATGGCGTGCAGTTGGAACGGTGGGAGGTAATGGACTCTCTAGGTCCAAAACGGCATCGTAGTATCCAACGATACGGACCGTAGGGTTCATAAGGTCTGGATGAATAACAAAATCGCTGTCAACCATCGCGATACAAACGCCCCTTCCAGACGCCGTCACGTCTGCGTGCATCCTAACAGGAAGTGGAAGAACGGGCTTTGTTGCGAGGGGTCGAATAGAGAGATAATCAATCATGTAGCAACAAAGTTATGCTGTAGAGAATGGCAGTCGGATATATTTGCGGTCAAAATCAGAATTGTACATACAACACTAGGAGGTGTCTATGCGGCGCATGGTACTTATTTGCGGTCTCATTTTCTGTTCTTTCGCAAGTATCTTTAGTCAGGTGGATTCAAAACAGACAGTAGAAGACCTAGCTAAGGTAAAGGCATTGGCAGCCGACTCGATAGCATGGAAATGGCAGACGGTGTATGGTCTGGGATTTAGCACGGTGCAATTAAATAACTGGACTGGGGGTGGACAGGATGCGCTTTCAGTTCGACTTCTATTCCTAGGTTCGTTAGACTATTCAGACTCTTTGTTCTCGTGGGATAACGACCTTGAGCTGGGATACGGAACTCTGAAACAAGGGGATCAATCCTTCCGGAAGTCTGATGATAGGATCATCTTTGCCACACGGGCCTCTTACAAGCAGTCTGAACATTTCCGTTATACTGCATTTGGAGAATTTCGCACACAGTTTTACCTCGGTTCCAATTATGACATATTTGATTCATTAACTGGGGACTATCTGAAGATCTCGAACATCATGGCACCCGGATACCTAACTGGCGCCTTGGGTTTTGAGTGGATTCCCGAGCCCGTGCTTCGGATACTTGCAGCCCCGGTTTCAACCCGTTCTACGTTTGTTGGAGATGACGACCTCATTATACGAGGGATAACATCGGGTCTGGGGGCATATGGTCTTGCACCTGGTGTTCGTTCTAGAACAGACTTCGGTGCAGTTTTTAACGTAGCGCTCGATTGGGAGATTGTAGAAAATGTCCGATGGAAGTCTCGATTCAACGGATTTATGCCATATCAAACACCAGATTTATGGGTCCTAACGTTTGAGAATGCCTTCATTATGAAAGTCAACAGTTGGCTAAATGTAACATGGCTCACAGACTTGTTCTACAACGATGGTATTGCAGTTGTGCGTGATAATGGTACTGTTGGCCCGGCAACACAGATGCGTAATCAGTTGATTATTGCAATCAACTATTCGATAGCAAACTTCTAAACTGGTCCTCGGTGATAACGGAAACTCCGAGTTCTTCTGCCTTTGTACGTTTACTACCAGCGTTGGCCCCGGCCACAACGAAGGATGTCTTCTTACTCACGGAGCCCGAGGCCTTGCCTCCTCGGGCTTCTATCATTTCTTCAGCTTCTCGTCTGGTTATCGTAAGCAGTTCTCCAGTGAGAACGATTGTTTTGCCTGCAAACTCCTGCGACGTAGGTGCGGTTGATTCAGCTACGAGCGTTACGCCGGCAGTGCGAAGCGCATCGATGAGAACAAGATTGTCTTTGTGGTTAAAGAAGTCCACCACTGATGACGCTATCGCCGTGCCGATTTCATGCACAGCCGTTAGCTGACCGTGTGTTGCTTGTTGAAGTTGGTAGATAGACGGAAAAGCCCGTGCTAGAACCTTAGCAACACCCTCACCTACAAAACGAATACCAAGGGCAAACAAGACTCGTGCATAGGGTTTTTGCGCGCTTGATGTAATTCCCTCAGAGAGCTTGTCGAAACTTTTTGGCGCCCATCTTTCGAGTGCCAAGATTTCATCACGCCGTTGAGGCAATTGGTAGATGTCTGGTATGCCTGTGAGTAATTGAGCATCCACAAACTGATCAACGGCCTTTTGGCCTAGTCCTTCGATATCCATTGCATCGCGTGATGCAAAATGCTGTAGTCTACGCCGGAGTTGCCACGGGCAGGCAGAATCATCACAATACCAATGCACTTCGCCCTCAGGGCGGTGCAAAACGGAGTTGAGGGGGCATGGGCAGTTGTGTGGCATCTGCCACGGCGATGAATCTCCTGTGCGTAGACTCTCCACAACGGCACTAACCTTGGGGATTACGTCGCCCCCTTTTTCAATCACCACGGTATCGCCAACGTGCAGGCCGAGTTCATGTATAAAGTCTTCGTTATGAAGCGTAGCGCGTGAGATTGTTGATCCCGCAAGCAGCGTTGGCTCTAGCTCTGCTACTGGTGTTACTACACCGGTTCTTCCAACTTGCAACGTGATGCCGTTGAGTGTTGTTTGTGCCTTCTTGGCCTCATATTTATACGCGATGGCCCAACGGGGAGATCTGGCAACAGAGCCCAGTTCGTCTTGATGAACAAGTGAATCTACCTTCACCACGATGCCGTCAATCTGAAATGGCAGTTGGTCGCGCTTGGCATCCCACTGGTGTATAAAGTCCATTACCTCATTTACGGACTTGCACACGTGGATGGCTGCGCCTGTGGTAAAACCAAGGGTACCGAGTACACGAAGGTTCTCGGAGTGTGACGTCTGGCGAACATCAGCCGTATCAAGCCAATATGCTACAAACTGCAACTCACGTCGGGCAACGGCTTTGGAGTCTTTTTGCTTAAGTGTGCCGGCTGTGAGGTTGCGTGGGTTTGCATACGTCTTCTCATTGTTTTCAACAGCTCTTTTGTTGATCTCAACAAATGTATCGCTGCGCATGTACACCTCGCCGCGAATCGTTGCGTTGCGAATTGTATCAGACTGGAGTTGTAACGGTATGGAACGGATGGTCCTAACGTTGGCCGTTACTTCGTCGCCCGTTTGACCATCACCACGCGTAGCACCTAGCGTAAGCAGGCCGTGCGCATAGGTAAGAGACATGGCCACGCCGTCATACTTAAGCTCGCATACATACGATGGGTTGTTGATGCCAAGTCCTTCTTTGACGCGTCGGTCAAAATCCACTACGTCTTCTGCGGAATAGGTATTGGCGAGCGACAACATTGGTACTGCATGTGACACAGTTTGGAACTCTCCTACGGGTACTCCGCCAACGCGCTGTGTGGGCGAGTCTATTGCCAGCAGGTTAGGGTGTTGCCGTTCAATCAACTGAAGTTCCTCCATCAACGCGTCGTATTCCCGATCGCTGATTTCGGGCTGTGCCTCAACGTAGTACAGCGCGTCGTGATGCCGTATTTGATCTCGAAGCTCTTTAGCTCGTTGTTCCTCACCTGATGGAGGGTTGAAAAGGGAATTCATACGGAAAGTTACAGTGTATCGGGGTAACTGCGTAACTCCCTAACTTGAGCAATATCATATGGAGATGTATATGCTTATTGGCCGCTTATTATCGTGTTGTTTTTTGGCAGCTCTTTCGTTCTTGAGCGTGCATGGTCAGGTGTCATTTATGGCTGCGAGCTCTGATGACCTGCGTACAGCCGCCGTGGTACCTAGCACTGCACGTGTGATCAAGCCCCCTACGGGGCTTATGAGCATAATGAAGTCCAACAAAACTGTACGAGTTAGCGTGCCTACGGCTGACGGACTAATGACCATTGTAGGGGAACCGTTTGATTTGTTTACGCCGGAAGCCATGTTGGTGAGCAGAGGCGCAGACGGCGAAACTACGGTAGACATTCCGGAACATGCCGTGCTGCGAGGCAGGATCGAGGGTCGGCCTGGATCAACAGTCTTCCTCGCAGCATTCTCTACCCACATTGTTGCAATGATCGAGATTTCGGAACCCGATGGGAAACGTCGGTACATGATTTCGCCCGACACGATTATGCCTGGCCGTATGGCCATGCATGTCTTTTATGAAGTTCGTGCCGGACAAGGTACTCCCACAGAGTGTCACGCAGAAACGTTGCCAGACTATCAGCGCAAGGTTGACTCGGTGTTTCGTTTCGTGAGCACCGATGCAATGATTGGCAAATACAGCGGAGAACAATCAAATAACGCAACACCGTACGCTCTGCAATTAGCGTTTGATTGTACCGAGTCTTTTTACAAAAATCTCGGAAGCAACCTTACAGCCGCCGCATCGTCGGTGATAACAATCGCCGGTGCCTGCGCCGTAGTATACTCCCGTGATGCAAACGTTGTATTGCGCGTTCCATATTTGCGAATCTGGACGTCAAAAGATCCATACCCTGGAGACCAAGGCGCAAAGCTAGGAGCAATCCGAGATCACTGGGAAGCAAACATGAAACACGTTAATCGCTCGGTAACGTGTATGATATCTGGTGAGGGAGGGGGCGGTCTTGCATGGGTTGGCGTGTTATGTGGCGGCTACGGTTACAATGTTAGTGGTGTAGATGGCAAGGTGAATTTCCCTGCCACAGGATACGTTTGGGACGTAGACGTAACGTCGCACGAGCTAGGCCATAACATCGGGTCTTCACATACGCAGAGTTGTAGTTGGAATCCACCAATAGACTCGTGTTGGAATGCCGAAGGAGGATGTTATCAAGGTACTCGCGTTCAGCGCGGTACTATCATGAGTTATTGTCACCTCCAATGGAAAGGCACGGAGCTCCAATTCCATCCTCGCGTTGCTGCACTGTTTAATCGTATCATGGCTTCTACGTGGTGTGTAGCCCCTTTGCCTAGTCAGCGTGATACAGACATTGCAGTGATAGGAATTCGCGTGCCCGTAAACGGGGCCTATATAGGTGTGCGGCAGAGTTTTGTGCCGTCAATCACTGTAAAAAATCTTGGTGCAATTGCGTTAACAAATGTACCCGTAACGTTAACGATTACAGATATCGCTAACAATGTAAAGAAAACTCTCACGGCTACAATTCAGACGCTTACTGCGGGGGCTACAACTGGGGTAACGTTTCTGCCTGTGAGTATCGATACTGCAGGAGACTATTTGGCAGTAGCCAAGGTAAACGCGCCAAAAGATCAGCATGCAACAAATGATATCGTTACGAGGCCGTTCCGCGTAGGCGCTCAAGAATCAGGCACCGTAACGGTTGGTTCTCCAAATGGTGGCGAGACGCTTGTGGCAGGCTCGCTGGTGGATGTAAGGTTCACAGCGCAGGGTGTGGCTACTGTGATGCTCGACTATTCGGTTGATGATGGTGCTACATGGCAGACGCTTCGGGCAAGTGCGAGCGGAGCATCGGGCACTATTCAATGGACTGTTCCATTCATGCCTTCTACGCAGTGCCTTGTTCGCGTTTCAAGTGTAACGAATGCGCAAATCACTGATGTTTCAAATGCACGATTTACCATTGATGTGCCAACGGATGTTCAGGCATATAACATTGTAATGCCTGGCGTAAACACCACAGCTCCAACTCCACTCACGCCTCGCGTTGTAGTAAGGAATGTTGGCCGTCTTGCAGCGTTAAACGTAAAGGTGCGTTTAACAATGAGATGGGTGCGCTCAACTGCGTTTTCGTTTGACACAACGATAACTCTCGCTTCGATGCCTGGGCTGGCGGTGGACACGATTTCTTTTGGTTCAACCCAACTTCTTGCCAACGGCGTGCATGTTATGCAGCTAACAGTTCAAGCTGCGGGTGATTCCAATAGCGCCAATGATAAATTCGATAGAGAGTTCACAGCAACAGGACTCACACCACCTTCAGATGTTCGCTTTGAAGAAGGGCAAGGGAGGGTGTTGTTGCAATGGTTGGTCCGCAACAAAACACTTGAACAGCGAGTTGAAGTATGGCGTGGCCAGTCAGTAGAAGAGATGGCGAAGATTAGAACGTTGCGCACTTCCGTAAATGCATTTGTAGACACAGACCTTCTAAATGACACAACATATCTCTATGCTCTGCGAGTTGTACAAGGAAATGCAAAGAGCGTCTTTACACCATTCGTGGTTACGAGACCTCGGAATTATCCGGCAGGGAATAAGCTTGGAGCACCGGCACTTGTCTCGCCAAATGACGGTTTGACGTCCGTACCTGTGCCAACGGATCTCGTTTGGACAACGGTTGACGGTGGCGATCAATATGAAGTTCAGGTTGCTCTGGATGCAACATTCCAAGACCTAGAGTCGGTGTTTATCGTCAGAGATCCAGGAGCAATTACAGTACCACTCGACTTTAACGCTACTCGCCGTTGGCGCGTGCGCGCCCTCAACGTTTCATCCACAAGCCCTTGGTCTGCCTCCGCAACATTTACAACTGCCCGCAACTGTGCCGGCTCTGCGCTCACGTTTAATGGAACGTCCACAAAAGGCACAGACGCCTCGCTCTCGTGGAGTGGTGGTCCTGTTACGGTTGAATATTGGACGTACGTTAAGCGCAGTGAACTCGCCAACAGTGCATCATTCATGGTTGGTACCACCGCCAACGCAGGCAACCGATTCCAAGCTCACGCACCTTGGTCTGATGGCGTGTTGTATTGGGATTACGGAAATCTGAATGATAAGGGGCGTATCACAGCACCGATGGATTCATACTTTGACCAATGGGTACATATTGCGTTGGTGAGTGACGGACTATCCTTTAAGGCCATTTATTTCAATGGTCAACTCGCATCGTCATCAACAGAAGCTTCACAACCAACATCTACGTTAACGGAATTCACACTTGGTGCAATGAGAGATGGCTTGTGGTTTACTGGGTCTATCGACGAGTTTCGTATCTGGAGTGAGGTGCGAACAGAAGGAGAGATACGTGCTTCGATGTTCCGACGTATGCCCCCTTCATCAGACAATGCAAAACTTGTTGGGGCTTGGCGTTTTGAAGAAGGTGTGGGCACGCTAACAAAAGATGCCGTGCGGAATAGAACACTCATGCTTTCTTCGGCCACCATGTGGACGCCGAGCGGAGCTTCCATTTCTTGCGGAGACATTGGTAGTCTTAATCCACCATCATTCACTTCGGGTGTAGGCACAAAGCCACTTCCGCGCACACACACGTATGACGTTGCATGGTCGGCCGTTGCAACTCAGCGGGGTAATGTTTGGTATGACTGTGAAGTGCTCGACCCTACATCCAATGCAACAATCATCCGCGCAAACAATGTTGTTGCTTCGTCATCAACCGCTGTTCGATATAGTCTGCGTGGGCTATCGGCAGACAGCACGATGAAGATTCGCATTCGTGCACGATCTGCGTATACGGAGAGTGCGTGGAAGGAAAGTGCAATTACAACCCTGTCGGCCTGTGAATCCAGCGCTCCAGTTTTCAGTGGAAAGGGAGAACGATTTACTGGTACAGACTTCCTGTTTGCCGGCAAGGCCGTTACTGTAGAGTATTGGAGTCTTGTTAACCCCGATCAAATACGCCAGAGTGTTGCCTTTATGGTTGGCGAGTCTAACGACGAATCGAAGCGACTGCAGGCCCACGCGCCCTGGGACGACAAAACGTGTTATTGGGACTATGGCAATTGGCGAGAAGCCGGTAGGGTTTCGGCATCGTATGACAAGCAAATATCGAGATGGACGCATGTTGCACTCGTAAGTAACGGATACGATACCATGGCCATCTATTTTGATGGCGTTCTCGCAAAGCAAACCTCTTTTGCAGATGCGCCTGGTATCCTCAAACAATTGACCATTGGTGGCAATCCATACACGAGTAACTATCACAGCGGAAGTATGCGTGACCTACGTTTATGGAACGTTATGCGGAGTGAGAAGCAGATTCGCGAAGGAATGAATGAGCGTATTGCAGAGCCCCGTTCAGGCCTGCTTGGTTCATGGCTACTTGACGAGGGTAAGGGGCTTCGCACAACAGACGTCACCGGCAGAAGCGCGGATGCAAGGAGCTCAACCGAATTGAACTGGCAAGACGCCACGATGCACCTCATGCACGCTCAGGCATTGATACGGGGCAGGCGCACCGTACAACGTGGCGATACAGCGATGTATCAAATGCGCACTACATCCAACATCACAACAAAGTGGACGGTGGTTGGTGGAACCATCGAAAGTTCGGACGTTACTAACGAATGTATGATTAAGTGGACCGGTGCCGATAGCGTTGGCGTTGTAACTATTGCTCGTACATGGGCAGGGGGCTGTTCAGACGCATCAACGTTTACCGTGAAACTGTTTACAACACTTTCTGCAGACCAAGACACAGAAGAACAATCGGTTGAAGCCCTACGAATAATTCCAAACCCTACATCCGACGTAGTTCGTATTGTTTGCTCGATAGCCATGAGTCGCGTAGAACTCATCGACCTTCAAGGGCGCATCGTGGCTAGGGTAGAGGACGGCTCAAATGTGGTAACTCTACCAACACGCGAGATTGCATCAGGCATGTATACTGTGCGTGCTGTTACAACATCTGGCACGTTGTATAGCAAAGTTCTGGTGCAACGGTAAGAAGAGATGACGAGATGACGCCAGTAATTGGTAATTCGTAATTGGTAATTGGTAATTCGTACTTCGTCATCCCGCGAAGCGGGAGAGGGCTTACCGAATAGTATGTACTAGCGTTGTTGTGGCTTTGCCAGCAAGTGTGAGGTGCAGAACGTACACGCCAGTTGTAAGATTTGCAATTGCAATCTCACGTTGGTAGGGGGCGTTGTCAGTTAGCACGAGGTCTCCAGTAAGGGTGTACATCCTACACCAGCCAGAGGGGATGTTGAGTGTTGTGCTTGCAGGATTTGGGAATACGTGCAGATCTGTGCCGTTCTGGGTAGACGCAACGGACGTTGTGCCGTCCTTCATTATCCGCTTGATACGCTGACCTGTAATAACGTAGGCCTGATCCTTGTTGTTAGATATCGGCGCGTTTAGTGCATACGTCCGATTGTTATTCTGCCACTGGCCAAGCTCTGCTTGTTTGTTCAGCGTGAACACAACGTCTCCTCCGAGCGTTCCGTTCTGGTTGGTGAATTACCGCATCCCCGTTGATGTGCCGTAAAACACTTGGTCTTGTTCAAAGCACAGGAGGTTGCCGTTCACGGTTACACAGACGAACGCCCGTTGCTACGTGCGATCGCTCCTAATGCTTCAAGCCGCCAGCTTTCAAGAATGGCTGTGTCAGAAAGCACTACACATGATGACATCTGCGTAGTAGTGTTAAACGCAAATGTTTGCCACGTAAGACCAACGTCGGTTGAAATGCAGGAAATGCGAGCCCCTTGCAGAACAATCGTGTGATCGAATGAATAGATGCGTTTGCCAGGAGAAAATCCGTCGGGTACAGATGACGTCCACGTAGATCCGCCATTAACTGTACGGTATACCGAATTAGCACATACTACTATTGTATCCCTGTGAACGAGTATCCCAGTTGGTATAGATGCAAGTTCTAAGATTGGCAACATGTCGCTGGTTTGAACTCCTGTTCGAACGACTGATGTGCCAGAAGCGGCAATGATCTTGCCCTCAACGTCTATTGACCATTCGCCGATGGGATTTGCAATCGGTAGCGTTGTCCATGATTCTCCTTTGTCAACCGACCAGCCAAAGTGTGGCAACGATGTCTGCTCAGCATCGGCACTCACAATTCTACCATAGGTTACAAGTGCATCACTTGGCGAAATGATGATCTTCTCCCACTCACCCGATAGAAGGTGTTGTTTACGAACAAGGTCTGGACTGTACATGGGCGTGATACCGCCTGTATCGATTTTGCCAATTGCAAACGCTGGACCGCTCATGCACCAGTATGGTTTTCCGTTGACGAGATACCACCACGCTACTCCGGCTTGCACTTCGCGTAACGCACCAAGGTCTACTACCGGCTGCACAATCAAGTCGGTACGTGTGCCAATTGCATAATAGATGGTCCTTTTACTCTTGTTGTTCGCTCCTGGTCTAACAACTACAGCACCATCGCCGATGGAGGAAGCAGAAAAACGCGCCATAGGTGAGTTAGCGGAGGATGGATCATAGGCATACAGGTCCTTGCTTCACTTCACGTAGTGCAAGAGCGCTAGAACCACATCGTATAAGTCTACGGCCACGTACTGGAAATCCGGGAAGGGGAAGCCCCCTCCTTGTTGTGGGATCTATCGCATCGATGATTTGGCGTCACCACTCCGTTACTCACGCCCACAACATGGGGTACAATCTCTGAGGTAACATCCATGGCGTAGATAGCGCGCATGTTAGCTGGAACACACGGAAGTGAATGCTCGGTATATTGGGCTGGTAGCGAATACGCCGCCGATGCAAAAAGCACTACTATTATCAAACAGAGTGTTGTAGTTTCCTTCATGTATACAAATATCGTCCAAAGCATAACACAGATCACAGAAGGGGAAACCAACCTCATCGCAAACTGTGCCAATACTGCATCTATACTCTACAACTCATTGCCAGACGTGAACTGGGCTGGTTTCTATATGTTTGACGGCGTGGAGCTGGTTCTGGGACCCTTCCACGGCAAACCAGCATGTATACGTATAGCCATGGGCAGAGGTGTATGCGGCTGGGCTGCGGCAGAGAGACTGACGGTTGTAGTCCCAGATTTTGCGGAGTTCCCCGGGCACATCGCCTGTGATGCTGATAGCAGATCGGAGATCGTAATCCCGCTTGTGAGGGACAATATGCTGATGGGTGTTATGGACCTCGATAGCACACAGCTTGACAGGTTCACAGATGATGATGCGCGTGGTCTTGAACAGATCGCAGCAGTGCTGATGTCACGCTTGACCTCCTAGAACACACGCTGGAGAATGACGCACTTCATTCTCTTCCTTATCGCAGCTTGTTCTGCACTTGCACAAATTCAAATAACCGAGCTACATCCCACGCCTGCTGGCGGAGAGCCGGAATGGATTGAATGTGTTAATGTTTCTGAGCGCACCGTACGCCTCAACGATTGGTATGTATGTGATAATAGGTCGTGTGTTCGGCTAGGTACACTTTCTCTTGTTGCAGGGGGCTATTTGGTGCTCACGCGTGATGTATCGGCATTGCGTGAGCAGCGTTGGCTTGGCCCAAACGTAACCGTTGTTGAGATTGCTCTTCCATCGTTGAATAATAGTACAGACCAGGTGGAGATTAGAGGGGCCGACTCTTCAATCGTTGACACGATGAGTTACGACATGAGACGTTATGTGCGTGGCAGATCCATTGAGCGCGGAGGTACAATTATCAGTGGTAGTGTGGTCTTCGGCAATTCATGGGGCACATGTTTGTCTCGTGATAGCACTACTTGTGGTGATGAAAATTCTACGATCATACTCAACAGAGATTTGCGTGTTTCACGCGTTGTGGTGCTGGATTCAGCAATACGCGTAGACGTTGTGAACTATGGTGTTGCCGATATGCCCTCTACAAAACTCGACGTTACTTGGGGCCCCATGCATTACAGAACAATGGCTCCAGCTCTTTCGGCATCAAAGGAATGGGGCCTTGAAATTGCCATCGCAGGTCTGCAACAACGCGGTGTTGTTGATGATGATAAAATAATGGCAGTTGTCTCAGCAGGCGATGATAGATCAGAAAACGATACAGTAATTGTTGCACTTCGCCTGCCCCCTGCACCAACGAGTGTACTCATTAATGAAGTGATGTCCGATCCACTATCGAGTTCCTGCGACTATGTTGAAATCTGGAACGGTTCTGCCGATACTCTAGACCTTGATGGATGGATTATCGAAGATGCTTCTGGTATCAATCACGTTTCTGTTGGCACCGTGTTAGTTGCACCAAATATGTACGGAGTAATTGCCGCAGACACGTCAATACGTGCAATGGCCGATGTACATACGTGGTGTGTTTCTAAGCCCACATTGTCACTAAACATCAGCTCGGATGTTGTGGTGCTTAGAAATCCAAGCGGGTTTCTTGTTGATAAAGTGGCCGTTGACCAGAAGTATCATCATCCGAGAGCACCAAGTACAAAAGGTGTGTCTCTTGAAAAACGCAGACCGCAACTTGTAGGCAGTTCAGCACCGTCTTGGACGTCCTGTGCAGACCGTAGTGGAGGTACGCCCGGGCGAGAAAACAGCGTAGCCGCAGATAAGCCTGCCGTTGGCGTGATGACGGCAGTGCCAAGCCCATTTTCATCCGACCCAGGATCTAGCCGAGGTCCAACCGTTATAACATGGCGCCAGCCCTTTGAGCAGGCCGTGGCGCGTGTACGAATTTTCCGTCCAGATGGAGGATTTGTTGCGGACCTGCTAAACGCCGTCTTCATCGCCCGGGAAGGGGGCGTTGCGTGGAACGGTATAGATAGCAACGGGTTACGCGTATGGCCCGGTCCATACGTTGTTGTTCTGGAGTGTGTTGATGCATCATCAAGTTCTGTTTACACGGACCGTTGCCTCGTGATTGTGGGCGAGTAAATGGATAAATTGTGAGCTATGGCAACGAAGAAATCTGGCAAGCCAAAGGCAGCCACACTACCCACAGCGATTGATCTTGACGACGAGTCGCTCTACATCAACCGCGAACTTTCGTGGATTGAGTTTAACAGGCGGGTTCTTGAAGAAGCTGAGGACCAATCGCATCCGCTGCTAGAGCGACTGAAGTTCCTTGCGATCTTCTCGTCGAACCTCGATGAGTTCTTTATGATACGGTCTGCCGGACTGCAAGAGCAAGTCTACTCGGGCTTTACTGAACTTTCATCGGATGGCATGACGCCTGCCGAGCAGTTAAAAGAAATTCGCACACGTTTGCTTCCGCTGTATAGGTGGCACAGCGAGATATGGCGCAAACAAGTGCGCCCGGCACTTGAAAAAGAGGGCATCCATATCCACCCGTTTGATACGTTAACACGTGAAGAACGTGCAGAGTTTGAGCAGGATTTTTTTGACAACATCATGCCGGTACTTACGCCCCTTGCTCTCGATCCTAGCCACCCATTCCCACGTTTGCTTAACAGGTCGCTTACCGTTGCGTTTGTGTTGTATGACGACGCCGATGAGCAAGAGGAAATGAAGGTTGCCGTTGTGCAACTACCAACGGCATTGCCTCGCTTGGTAAAACTCAACCGCACAGGTGGGCATCACTATGTGTTGTTTGAAGACATCATTCGTGCACATGCTGGTATTCTTTTCCCAGGAATGCGTCTTCATGAAAGCCACATCTTCCGCGTTACTCGTGATGCTGATGTAGAAATTGCCGAAGACGAAGCCAACGACTTGATTACGGCAGTTGCAGAAGGCATTCGCCATCGCAGGTGGGGCACAGACGCAGTTCGGATGGAAATCGGACCAGACATGCCAAAGCGTCTAACCGCCTTTTTCACCAAGGCGCTGGAGCTCGAGGCAGCAGATGTATATAGTGTAGACATCCCTCTGAACCTTCAGGACTTTTTAGTGCTAATGCAGCTGGACAAACGCAAACTCAAGGATGCCCCCTTTAATTCACGTCAGATTGCCGAGTTCGTTTCTGAAGGCACAGACATCTTTGACGTGCTCAAAGAAGGTGATGTTTTTGTTCATCACCCGTTTGATTCTTTTACGCACTCAGTAGTGCGGTTCATAGATCAGGCCACGGACGATCCTAACGTCCTCGCTATTAAGATCACGTTGTACAGAGCAGGTGGTAGGTCTTCGGTGATAGACGCGCTTAAGCGTGCAGCAAGTTTCGGTAAAAACGTAACGGCCTTTGTTGAACTTAAGGCCCGCTTTGATGAAGAGAACAACATTGCCTGGGCACGTTCACTCGAACAGTCAGGCGTTCATGTTGTGTATGGTGTGATGGGGCTTAAAGTGCATTGCAAGGTCTGCCTCGTTATTCGCAAAGAAGGCAAGAGCCTGCTGACGTATGCACACGTATCAACGGGCAACTACAACCTGACAACATCGCGTGTATACACAGACGTGGGTGTGTTTACGGGCAGACAAGAATTTGAACGCGACTTTGTGCATCTTTTTAATCTGCTTACAGGGTACTCCAAACATGCACAATGGCAGCACCTTGGCGTTGCGCCGCTCAACATGCGTGAGAAGTTTTTAGGACTTATCGAGCGTGAGATTGAGCATCAGCGTAACGGTGAGAAGGGGCAGATCATTGCAAAACTCAATGCCCTCATAGATCAGCGCATCATCAAGGCGTTGTACCGTGCTTCCATGGAAGGTGTTGCCATCGATCTCATGGTACGTGGTGTTTGTTCTCTCCGTCCGGGCGTAAAAGGTGTGAGCGAAAACATTACCGTACGTAGCATCCTGGATAGATTTCTTGAGCACAGCCGCATTTTCTGGTTTCGCAATGGTGGTGATGAATCCGTGTTCATATCAAGTGCAGATTGGATGATGCGTAATCTCGATAGGCGTGTTGAGCTCCTGTTTCCGATTTACGATCACAAAGTGCGCAAGCGTCTGCGAGACCTACTTTCTATGTACCTCACCGATGATGTTAAGGCGCGTTTCTTGCAGAGCGATGGCACGTATCTCCGGCGGAAGTCAGGTACTGTGCCAGTACGTGTACAATCGGAGCTCCTTGCTGCGGCCAAGCGCAAATGAGTCTACCCTGGACCATTGCGCGGCGTTACCTCCGTCCGCATCGCGTGTCGTTTATCGGACTTATCGGACTAGTGTCAGTTATTGGCATCGTGATAGGCACGGCTGCGCTCATTATCGTTATGTCGCTCTTCAACGGCTTCCGTGGCATCGCCTCGGACATGATGACGTCATTCGGTGCTCACATACGAGTGCAAGGGGCTTGCGTCACATTCCCACCATCACGTGAATATCGGCAGACCCCTGTGTGGCTCTCCAAGCTGGTTATTCAATCTGGAGGGCGTACACTTGCTGCATACGGTGTTGGTGTGGTGCCTGCCGACAACGATGCCCTCGCCCCGTTACAAAAGGCAACATTAGTCGGAAGTGCAGACATTGGAATGCGAAACAACATCGCAGGTGTTGTTATAGCTGCTGGTGTGTCTGAGAAAATGAATCTATATCTCGGAGACACAATAACGCTGATCTCTCCTAAACAAATCGAGTCGGCAATCTCCAACATGATGCTGCCATCCGGCGCACGCGTTATTGTGCGTGGAATTTTTCAGTCAAACGCATCGCGCGAGATTGATGCCTCCTACATCTACACCTCAGATATGGTGATGAAGGGGCTCCTACGCAAGGAAGAACCTACGGCGTGGGACATACGCCTGACAGATTTGCGAGAGACGGAAAACGTGGCTACGGTTCTACGTGCGGAGCTTGGGGCCAGTGCTTCCATACAGACATATGAGGACATGAACAGGGGGCTGTTTGACACGATGCGTCTGGAGCGTGTTGGATCATTCATTGTGTTGGCACTGATCATACTTGTTGCGGCCTTCAACATCCTTGTGTCTCTCACACTTGGTGTAGTAGAGAAACGAAGAGACATTGCAATTCTTAAGACCATCGGTTTTACAGACGGGCAGGTGCGCAACGTCTATTTATATCAGGGTTTCATGATTGGTCTGATTAGCGTTGTAGTTGGCGCGGGTATTGGTTTGCTGATTTGTTGGGGTCAGAGCACATTCCATTGGATCCGCTTCGACATATCGCAAGGATATCTCGTGCCGGCATTACCATTAGACGTTCAGCTCTACGATGTAATCGCCGTTGTTGCTGTTGGCCTATTGTTATCTTGCACAGCAGCTATCTACCCGGCACGCCGTGCAGCGCGTACCATCGTTTCAGAAGGCGTCCGAAGCGAATAGCACGTAAGTCTGCAGGGCATCACTAGGCTATGAGCAGCTATGAACGTTGCACAATTGTTCTTGCTACATCGAACATGGTGCAAAACTGAGAAGCGCGATGTATGCCGCTCAGGATATTTGTGCCGCATCAATTGAGATATAGATCTGTTGATTTCATGTACTTCTATGAACTCTCCCCTTAGGCTTAGCAGGTGTACGCTCTTTAGCGAAGCGTGAGAGCAGAGCAGCTCGGTCAGCAGGCGGGCAGAACTTCCCAGTCTCCCTCTTACGAGATCACGATTGATATCTTCTCTACAATCTTCATCGTAATCTCATCGCACACGCGGTAACCTTCGCCAGTAAGACGCAGCACGTCTTCGTTGTCTGCAATAAAGCGGGCGTCTAACCAATATCCGAGATCTGGCTGCAATGCTGCGCGCAGTTCTATGCCAAATCTCTCTCGAAACTGTTGCAATGGAATGCCATCGGCACGAAGCGTGAGGAATGCCAGCTCTGTTGCCTGTTCGTCAAGAGAAAGAACTTCGCGGTTTGCTTCAGGGAGTACACCCTCATGCACCTTTGACGTCCACGCAGTGAGAGATCGATGGTTCCAATATCGAGTGGCGTTTATGTAGCCGTGGGCACTTGGTCCAACAGCAACGTATTGCCCTCCATGCCAATAGGTAAGGTTATGCCGGCACTCCATGCCAGGTTTCGCAAAGTTGCTCACTTCGTATTGCACATACCCAGCGCCTGTGAGCGTTGCAATAACGTGTGCATACATGGCCGCATCAATGTCTTCGGTTGTGGGAGTAACAAGCCCCTTTTTAAGTCGAGCATACAGGGGCGTCCCATGCTCGTAGATGAGCGAATATGCGCTGATGTGGTTGGGACGGAGTGCAAGGAGTGTGCTAAGATTGTATGTGAGCGTCTCCATGGTCTGGCCCGGCACGGCAAACATGAGGTCCATGTTGACGTTGGTAAAGCCGGCTTCGCGCGCAAGAGACATTGCATCGGACGCTTCATCGGCGCTATGAATACGATCGAGAAATAGGAGTTCAGATTCTGTGAAGGACTGTACACCAAAAGAAAGTCGGTTGATACCAAGCGCACGATATGCTTGAAGTCTCTCTAACGTTACCGTGCCCGGATTGCACTCCATCGTCCACTCAGCATCCGTTGCGATGCTATACTTCTCACGCAGGCGCGCGATGATGTTGCTCATCTCTACGGGAGAGAGAAGAGATGGGGTTCCGCCTCCAAAGAAGACGGAAGTGTGTGGCTCCATTCCGCTAGGCATAACGGGGGAGCGAAGATCGATTTCCATCAGGAGTGTGTTAACGAATGCGCCGATATGTTCGGTTGACTCGATGCTGTAGAAGTCGCAATACGAGCACTTCTTTTCGCAAAATGGAATATGGAGGTAGAGTCCGGACATTAGTTGATACGCGAAAAAATCCTGCCCCAGCGGACGTGTCTGATAATGTTTTCTTCGGAAGGCCCAAAGGACCAGTAGACAAAAAGCGGGGCACCCACTACGTGTTCGGCGGGAAGGAATCCCCAGTAACGCGAGTCGAATGAATTGCTGCGATTATCACCTAACACAAAGTAGGATGCCTCGGGAACAATAATCTCAACATCTGATGCAGCAATGCCGATGAGCGGGCTAGCAGGCTGGCGTGCAGTAGGGGGCTCTGGGAAGCGCTCACCGTTTACGATGATGGAGGTGGACGTTAGAACAACCGTATCGCCAGGTAGACCGATAACACGTTTGATAAATAGATCATCACGATTGTCGATTTTTAATGAATCAGGTAGCGAGAAAACAATGATGTCTCCACGATGAACACTACCAAACAAAAATGCAATCTTACTCACGAGGATGTTGTCGCCCTCAAGTACTGTTTTCTCCATCGAGTGAGATGGAATGGTGTACACGCCAACAATGAAGACGCGAATTGCTAGGGCAACAACTACGGCAAACAATGCCGTTGAGACAATGTCTCTCCAACTGAGCTCTGCAAGCCCCTTGCCAGGCATGTTAGCGGATGATATTGCCGAACCTACGCCAGCGAAGGGTGCCGAGTCTTTGAAAGAGTGATAGATGCTTGCCAGTTTGTGCATCGTCTACTTCCCAAGACCAATACACCACCATCGGAGTACCTACAATGGACGCTTCGGGAATGAAGCCCCAGAAACGCGAGTCCAGCGAGTTGTCGCGGTTGTCTCCCATACCAAACACATAGTCTCGCTTAACAACGTACGACGTAATTGGCTGGCCATCAACGGTGCGAAGTGACGCATTAACGAGGTGACCTTCTCGAGCGATGAACACAGCCCACTGATCAAAGTTTGCTTCTGTGATTTGCACTACATCGTATTCCTTAGGAATGCGGATAGGGCCATAATCGTCGCGCGTAAAACCAAGCCCCGCCGGAAACGTCTGTGCCCGGTCGCTCTCATGCATGAGACTGCGCATTTCGGGAGTCCAATTCAGGAACTGTCCGTGTTCAGGAAGTTTGAATTCCACGTTGTTAACGTACACTCTGCCACCTCGTATTTGCAGAGTATCGCCGGAAACGGCAACACAACGCTTGAGGTAATATTCAAAGTTCTGTGGTTTAACTTCTTCGCGGTTCCCAGGAAACACAAACACGATAACGTCTCCCTGCTCTGGAGCCATGATGGGTGGTAGTTTGTAGTAGGGAAGGGGCATGTTGATGAACGGTATGATCTGCGGCGTTGATGGGCCAAAGATGAACTTGTTCACAAACAGAAAGTCTCCAGCCATTACCGTGCTCTCCATCGAGCCCGTTGGCACGGTAAACGAAGCCAGCGCAAGACCGTTGATAATCGTAACAACAGTAACGGCCCATACGAGGGTTTTAATCCATGCCCAGATGTGCTGTCCAAATGTCTCGGGCTTGGGTGCATTCAGGCGCTTATTGCGGCGCTTGAGCAAATAGGCACCTGTTCGTCCGGCATTCTGATAAATTTTTTCGATGATGGCCATAAGATCAGTCGATAGATAGAACTGCATGAAAGGCTTCTTGTGGGATCTCCACCTTGCCTACTTGTTTCATTCGTTTTTTGCCTTCCTTTTGTTTCTCGAGGAGCTTACGCTTACGAGAAATATCACCACCATAACATTTGGCGATAACGTTCTTACGGATGGCACTAATGGATTCGCGTGCTACAATTTTTGCACCGATGCCGGCTTGGATTGCAACCTCGAACATTTGACGTGGAATAAGCTCTTTGAGTTTGGCGCAAAGTTTTTTGCCCCACTCGTGTGCTTTATGGCGGTGCACGATAGATGACAACGCATCAACGGGTTCGCCATTGAGCATGATGTCCATTCGCACAAGATCGCCCGGCTTATAATCGGAATATTCGTAGTCGAGAGATGCATAGCCCCTTGTACTGCTTTTGAGCTTGTCGTAAAAATCAAACACCACTTCACCGAGCGGCAGGTCAAAGGACATGTCTACACGGTCGGCCGAGAGATAGGACTGACCAAGCATTGTACCACGCCGCTCCATACAGAGCTTCATAATGGTGCCCACGTATTCGGAGGGGGCTATGATTTGACCGCGAATATAGGGTTCTAAGATTTCGGAGATCATCGAAGGGTTTGGAAGTTGAGCAGGGTTTTCAACCCATTTTACTTCGCCTTTTGTGGTGATCACTTTATACCGCACGTTTGGAACGGTGGTGATAATCGTTTGGTTGAATTCGCGCTCGAGACGTTCTTGAACGATCTCCATGTGGAGGAGACCTAAGAAGCCGCAGCGGAAGCCAAAGCCAAGAGCGTTGGACGATTCGGGTTCAAAGGAGATTGCTGAGTCGTTGAGGGCGAGTCTGCCAAGAGCTTCGCGCAGATCTTCAAAGTCATCACTATCAGCGGGGTAAATACCACTGAACACCATTGGTTTTACTTCGCGGAAGCCTTCAATTGGTCTGTCCGTAGGCCTATTTGCCAACGTTACCGTATCGCCAACCTTTGTGTCTTGAAGTTTCCGAATTGCTGCAGTAAAATATCCTACGTTACCTGCGGAGAGCACGCCTGTGCGTTGACGTTGCATAAAGAGCACGCCAACTTCATCGAGTTCGTAAACCTGCTGCGTATTCATAAACAGGATTTTGTCCTTCTCACGAAGTGTTCCATCGAACACACGAACATTTACAACAACGCCGCGATAGGCATCAAAAATCGAATCATAAATAAGTGCACGAAGCGGGGCATCTGGGTCGCCTTTTGGTGCAGGAATCCGCGCCACCACAGCTTCGAGTATTTCATCTATACCAATGCCTGCTTTTGCAGAGGCAAGGATCATGTCTTCTTCTTTGCATCCAACAAGATCCATCACTTGTTGTTTAACGTTTTCGATGGTTGTTGATGCACTCGGAAGATCAATCTTGTTGATCACCGGAATGATCTCCATGCCTTGTTCTATGGCCATGAAAAGATTTGAGATCGTTTGAGCTTCAACACCCTGCGTTGCATCAACAACAAGGAGAGCCCCTTCACAAGCACTGAGGGAGCGAGATACTTCATACGAGAAGTCTACGTGACCCGGAGTGTCTATCAGGTTGAGCTTATACGCCTGCCCATCCTTGGCCGTATAATCCATTTGGATGGCGTGGAGTTTAATAGTGATCCCACGTTCCTGCTCAAGCGGGTTATCGTCGAGGATCTGATTCATCGTCATCTCACGCGCCGAGACCCGTCCAGTAGTTTCCAAGAGGCGATCAGCCAATGTGGATTTCCCGTGGTCAATGTGCGCAATGATGCAGAAGTTGCGGAAGTGCTGCATAAGAATGCAAGTTACGGAGTTACGGAGTTACGGAGTTACGTAAAGACAGTCGTCATCCCCGCGCAGGCGGGGATCATCCATATTCGCCCTTTCGCCCTTTCGCCCTTTACCACGGCATCGGTGGCCTGCATGGTGCTGATCTCTCCGCGGACCATAATCAGGGAAACGGGCCAGAAGTCGATTGTCATTGATGCGGAGTTTGCTCTAAAGGCCAACGAGCAGGGTGGGGTAACATAAATCCGGCATACAATTGTACGTCCTGCGTGCCGTGTGTGTTTTGTTGGAAACACACATCGCCTAGTCCAACAAGTGTTACGTTAACAAGGGGCTTCCATTCTGCCCATACGTTATTGTGGAAAATTGTGAGCTTAGGCATTCCACTTGCTTGCTCATTGCCTATAAACGTGCTCCAATTAAGCTTTACTTTTTCCGATGGTGTTACAAAGAGTCGGGTTCCAAGTGCTAGGTCGTCATTGTTGTCAGTAATCTCCTGCCAACCATTTTAAACTAGTGCGGTGATTGTTACTGCGTTGGAGGTCTGCCATGTAACCGACGCCCCGGTTTGATAATATGGCGTAAAGTGTGTGGTAAAGAGGGCCGATACCACGAGTGCATCGCGGGCAATCATAGACTCGTAGCCGATGTGGAAAAACATTACGCCTGCATCAAGCCATACATCTTGCAATAGTTTAACGCCTACAGATGTCTCGCGGAGCATGCGCCAGGATGAGTTGTTCCCAACGTAGTTCACCCGCGTGAACCATCCTTCTTGCAGCGCTAAGCGGGCACGGATGTTCTCCGATGTTGCCGAAATGGCAAGGCGCTCGTATTGCCGCCAACTTCACCTGCAGACTGTAGGCTGCCTGCGTGGACAAACAATTCAGGAAATAGATGGCTGCCACAAGGCAGAAGATGGTTGATCTCATGCTAGTTGCTAGTTATTAGCTACTACGAATGTTACGCGCTTTCCATCAGTAGAGATGTTCATTCGTGTGATGCTACCAGAGCCGTTGTCAAACACGGGGGTAACGTCAGGTGCGGCGCCTCGTTTGCCATTCCATCGCAAGATTTTGCTGCCGGTTGAATACACAAGTGAGCCGTCTGGAAGCCAGCAGAAGTCTTCGCTGCCTTTAGGGAGAGCAAATATTTGTGTGGGTTGTAGCAGACCAATTGCGATAACGGCTACATGCCATTGCGTGGAGTCTGACTTATCAACAAACGAGATGTTGTTTCCGTCAATCGTCTTGCGAATTGTGCGGCCTATATTTTTAGCAAGTGGTGTTGTAACGCGTGAAGCAAGATCAACAACTACAAGTTCATGTGGAATGTTGCGTTCTTCATTTCCAACAAGAAAAAGGGCAATGAGTCCCGGATTAATCCACGCATGATAACCAACACGTCGGGTTCCAATGATGGGAGCAATGACTCGCCCCGTAAAATCGTATCGCCATACCTGTTGAGATACTGTGTATTCTTCTCCATCCTCATCGGGCTTTCCTACACGCACGGCAGAAAAACTTTTACCATCCGTCATCGGTGTTGGAGAAAATTCCGATTGTGGCGTAGAAGTAATCTGCGTGATGGTCTCGCTTGCAATGTCAAATCGGTACACGTCCGTAGAACCTGTGGCGTCCGATACGTAGAGCAACGCACTGTCCCCTTCAATAAACGACGGCTGATTATCATACCCAGTTCGATGCGTGATATTCCGCGCATTTGTAACCCCACCACCCGCATTGTCCATGTCTGCAAGGTAAATGTCTGTATTTGGCAGGGGGCTCTTTGTTGTTGAACACGCCGACAGAAAAGATGCCGCAGATAGAACGGAGACCATGAAAAATATGATCTTGTGTAGCATCCTAATACGCACGGGCAAACAACACACGCTGCGTACTAGGTTTGCCGGTCTTAATACAAACGCCAGCTTCGAGCGGATTGTTCAAAGGAATACATCGGATGGTTGCTTTTGTTTCTTCTTTAATCAGGTCTTCCGTTTCAGGCGTACCATCCCAATGTGCGCTTACAAAACCTGCCTTATCGTCTAGCGTAGAAACAAATTCTTCCCATGTGTTTACGCGCGTAATGTGTTGGTCTCTGTACGCTTGGGCACGGTTGAACATCGCCGTTTGAATATCCTCAAGTAACAACGCAATGTGTTGGGCGATGCCTTCTACAGGCACACTCGATTTTTCACGCGTGTCTCTGCGGGCAACTTCGATAGTGCCGTTGGCAAGGTCTCGTGCGCCTAGACCTAGTCTAACAGGGATGCCAAGTTTTTCATATTCAGCAAACTTGAAGCCTGGACGGTTGTGATCGTCATTGTCGATCTTCACCCGAATACCCTTTGCACGCAACTCGTTTGCAATCGTGTCTGCAACTTCCATAAGCTCGGGAAGGGGCTTCGGAATCGGTACGATCACCACTTGTGTTGATGCAAGTTTTGGTGGAATCACTAGGCCTTCGTCATCGGAGTGGGCCATAACAAGAGCGCCCATCAGCCGTGTGGATACGCCCCATGACGAAGCCCATACATGCTCTAGCGTACCTTCTTTTGTTGTGAACTGCACATCAAATGCTTTAGCAAAGTTCTGACCGAGAAAATGCGACGTGCCGGCTTGAAGTGCCTTGCCGTCCTGCATGAGAGCTTCAATGCAATACGTATCCTCAGCACCAGCAAAACGTTCGTTTGCAGTTTTCACACCTTTGATCACGGGTAGTGCCATCCACTCTTGTGCAAACGTCTCGTACACGTCAAGCATCTTCCGTGTTTCGTCGATTGCCTCTTCACGTGTAGCGTGGGCAGTGTGACCTTCTTGCCAGAGGAATTCGGTTGTGCGTAGGAACAGACGTGTCCGCATCTCCCAGCGGACAACGTTAGCCCATTGATTTATGAGAAGGGGCAGATCTCTATACGACTGAATCCAATCTTTGTACGTACTCCAGATGATGGTTTCCGATGTAGGACGCACGATAAGCTCTTCCTCTAGCTTTGCATCCGGGTCAACAATCAAACCAGAGCCGTCATCTGCATTCTTCAAGCGATAGTGTGTAACAACGGCACACTCTTTGGCAAAACCCTCAATATGTGCGGCTTCTTTGCTGAGAAAACTTTTAGGGATAAAGAGAGGGAAATAGGCGTTTACGTGACCTGTATCCTTGAACATCTTGTCGAGCTGATCTCGCATGTTCTCCCAGATACCAAAGCCATAGGGCTTAATCACCATACAGCCTTTAACAGCTGAATAATCAGCGAGACCGGCCTTTCGTACAAGGTCTATATACCATTGGGAATAGTCTTCTGCACGGGGGGTTATCTCTTTGCTCATCTGCAAAGATAACAGAGACTTCTTACTTCGTTCCTTCAAACAGGTACACTTGCTGACCATCAGGGGAGCTAAAGATGGCGTTGCCTATTCTGCCGTCGTTGGTTGGGATCTCATCAACAGGCACCAGGCCAGATTTTTTCAGCCGATCTATTCGTTGCTCCATATCGGGCATGAAATACGTAAAGGCAAGCCCCGTAATGTCTCTACCCTCATGAATACCTATTTCGATATGCCCGTCGCTCATATTTACAAAGCGGTAGGGGACGCTATCGCCACGAGAAGCAACGAAGCCCAGGTCCGACCACCATTGTTGCTCGTTTTTGAGCTTTTCCGCACCTGTACTCAATTCAGTGAGTTTGCCACATATCTGATTTAGGTTGCCGGTGATCTTAATTGCTGTTTCAATAGTGCCAACTCGTGCTGAGATGTAGACGCCATTTGGTGAGCGGAACCGCAGCTCGCGATACGTAGGACCTTCAACTTCGAAGTTCGATAGTATCGTAAGTGAGTCGAGTTGTTCCTTGAGCCGCTTTGTGCTTCCGCAACGGTAGACAAGAACCGGTGATGGCTGCGATATCTTTACAAGTGTAAGCACAAGCTGTCCGTCCGTGAGCGTGATGGCAGAGTCGGCCTTATCACCTGGCCGGCTCATAGGCAAGAATCCAAACCGCGCCCACCACGCCATAGACTTCAAAAGTTCCCTGCACGATAGTTCGATACGCGTAGGGGCGCCAATGAGGGAACCTCTTTGTTTTGGTTGCGCAGAAAGTGTGCCAACAGCTAACAATACGGCCACAAATATCGATGTACATATTCTCATGGGTTGTCTCCATTAAACAAAGGCAAGTCAGCAGTTGGAGCATTGAGCCCCATATGCTTATATGCTAGGGGAGTTGCCGTGCGCCCTCGTGGAGTGCGTTGCAAGAATCCCTGCTGGATGAGAAACGGTTCATACACCTCTTCAAGTGTACCGGGCTCTTCGCCAACTGCCACAGCGAGGGTGGTGATGCCAACAGGACCACCGGCAAATTTCTCTATCAATGCCGCAATGATGCGAGTGTCCATCTCATCCAGGCCAAACTCATCTACATCGAGTGCAGCCAATGCTATTCGCGCTATTTCACGTGTAATAATGCCAGTACCCTTTACATCTGCAAAGTCTCGTGTGCGCCTCAGCAGTCGGTTTGCAATACGTGGTGTGCCACGAGACCTGCGAGCCAGCTCCTGAGCCCCGTCTCCAACAATTTCTACTTTTAGTAGGTGGGCGCTACGAATGATTACGCGGGTAAGTTCTTCAGCGTCGTAGTAGTCGAGTCTGTTTGTAATGCCAAACCGAGATCGTAAAGGGGCTGTGAGCAATCCTTGACGGGTTGTAGCGCCGATGAGCGTGAAGCGAGGGACGGAGAGTTGTACCGAGCGAGCCGCTGGACCAGAATCAATCATGATGTCGAGTCGAAAATCTTCCATTGCAGAATACAGGTATTCCTCAACTACTGGAGACAGCCGATGAATCTCATCGATAAACAGAATGTCTCGTTCTTCCAGACTCGTCAGCAGGCCAGCTAGATCACCGGGTTTCTCCAAAACAGGGCCAGACGTAATCTTTATCTGAGCATTCATCTCGCGTGCGATGATATGCGACAGTGTTGTTTTGCCCAAGCCCGGCGGACCCGTGAGCAGCACATGGTCAAGCGGTTCCCCTCGCCCCTTTGCAGCAGCAATAAAGATCTTGAGATTCTCTACAATCTTTGGCTGCCCAGTAAAGTCCGCAAAGGTTGAAGGACGCAGCGCAGCGTCGATATCCTCATCAGAGCGATGGCGTGGGTCCGTGTGTTCGTTTTGTCTGCTCATGGGTCTGCGAAGATACGCAAGGCGAAATAACGGAATGACGGGATGACGCAGTTAGCCCTGGGCTTTGTCGCGGGGCGATAAAAATTATCGCCCCGACGCGTAAATATTCGATGCAGCCACGGCCACTATGCCGTCGTATCCGCCATAGTCAAGTTCTCGGTAGTAGGCAAAGGCAACAAAACTATTGGAGGAGGATGCAGTGTTGCCTTCCATCTCTTCATACGAGAGGTCGAGTACACCTTCGGTATCGGCGTTTAGTCTGCCAGTGGCATAAAGGTAACTATGCCTACCTCTGCGTATCCAATTTCTGCAACGGTAAAGCCGAAGTTCTTCATCGTAATACATCATCCATGAACGGTCTGGATTCCACTGATTAAACGACCCAACAACAAACACATCATCGGTGCTTTCCCCACCAGGCGCGGGGTCCAATAGAATTTCGACGGGTACATATTCATCGTTTATTGATGCGATCATGTTGGTAATCATTGCACCGTCATCAGCGCGTTCAAAGAACATGCCGTTTCTGCGGAGGTCGGAAAGGGGCATACGGGTTGGTTGACCTGTAAAGGGGAATCGCGAGAGATCTGAAAGGTCTAAGATTCGGTATTCGTTTTGTGCTGGCAGGCGCGCAATACGGAACACCTTGCCCCCTTGAGAAATGCCAACCACAGCATCACCAACGCCACGTGGATTTGTCTCGGTGGATATGCGCTCGGACACTACAAATGGCTCGTGCCACCGGTGGTTTCGGTAGTAGGTTACTGTATGGAAATTATTAGTTAGGAGCTTTCCCGTTGGTTCGGTAACAGTTGCCTCAATCGTGTAGGCAATAGAGCTCACTTTTTTTACCGGCTCGTAGAAGTCGGTCATAAAGGCAAGTGTCATCGTAGCGCGCCGGTCTACGGCAAAGATGCGCGTCTGACCTAATACTGCGTCAGTATTGAGATCGTGAAGTGTGATTAGCCAGTTACCGCTAAAGCGCAGTGTGGTTAGCGCATCTGGAATTCTGATCTTGCCCCGATAACGAAAATATTTAGAGCGTTCTGGAGAAAGCGTCCAATCAACGATACTCGTACGATTTGTCACGTCGGTTAAAAAGCCGTTTTCATCGGGCTTCCAATCGGCTGTGCAATGGCGCGCACGGGCATAAACGTTGGGGATGGCAAATGCAGCGAGGTCAAACTCAATCGTTGCGTATGGTGAGCCTACTAAAGGATTTCTATCGTCACCCAGACTGACAATCGGCGGAGCTTGTTCGTTGTTTCCTCCATAGGCACGAATCATGCGCATCGTGGGCGCCTCATCTTCTGCTAGGCAAACCGAGGCAGCTATGAGCAACCCAACGAATATCGCATACATCATCCGCGCAGCGCCTTCATGGTCTCTCGTGCACGGAGGCGATTCTCTCTACGAATGGCGGCCTCTTCATACCGAAGTTTCTCTTCGTCGGTTACGGCTTCGAGTTCCGGGGCGGGAAGGGGCTTGCCGTATTGATCAATCGCAACAAAGGTTAGGTACGCTTCTGACGTGCGGGTGCGTGTGCCGTGGATGGGATCTTCACGGTCCACCTCTACGTATACCTCCATCGACGTGCGGAAGGCACGTGTAAGAAAGGAGCGGATGTGCACAACGTGACCAAGTTTAATTGGCTCTTTAAAACTTATCTCGTCAACAGATGCAGTAACACACACTTTGCCGGTGTGACGTTGAGCACTGAGTGCAGCGGCAATATCAACCCAGTGCATCAAGCGTCCACCAAGGAGATTGCCCAGAAAGTTGGTGTCGTTTGGGAGCACAAGCTCCGTCATTATTGTAACGCTGTCTGCTGGTGTTTTCATGGTAATCCCTTTTCAATTTCTTCTACCTGTTGCTTCATCTGCGGCTCACGAACCATTCGGCGGTAGTTTGCAATGAGGGCTCGAGCATCGTCGTTCTTTTCTTGGAATGAAAGTATCTCGAGCTTGAGAACAATTGCTCCTTCTAACCACTTGGAATCGGGATATTCATCAATAATTGCATCAAGGTGAATCCCCGCTGCACGACGTGCACGGGTCTTCATATAGTGTTCAGCAATTATCCAGTTGCGCTCAGCTAGTCTGTCTCGCAGGTCTCGTACTCTTTTAGCAGATTCTAAAGAAAGTGAGTCCTTGGTGAACAGAGACTGGTAGTCTGTATACCCCTGAATGGCCTTTCGTGTGTTCTCTTGATCACGGTCTGCTGGCAGAGAAATCTTATCATAACAAACAGCCGTCTTGTACATCGCCTCACGGACAAATTCACTTGATGGGTAAGATCGGCGCACCAAATTGTAGTTGAACGCTGCCATGATGAACTCGCCACGTTCAAAGTTAATCTCTGCCAAATAATATTGGGCGTCGTCTGCATACTGCGAAGCAGGGTACTGTAACTTAATCACGTCAAAGCTTGTTTGCGCTTCTAGAAAGTCGCCCTTATCATACGCCTTCTTCGCGCTGGCATATAATTCGTCCACCGTTCGTTCCTTGCGTGTTTCTTCAGAAGACGAACATGCACAGATCAGAATGGCTACACAGGCAATAACAATACGTATGTGTGAAACCTTCATCAGTATCCAAGACTTGCTAATTGTGTGCGATCGTTTCGCCAATCGTTGCGAACCTTGACGTATAATTCAAGGAATATTGGGTTTCCTAAGTGGGCCTCGATGGTTGCACGAGATACTTCGCCGATTTGTTTGATCGCTCCACCCTTGGCTCCAATAAGAATGGCCTTCTGGTTTTCTCTTTCCACAATAATGTCTGCTGCGATGTACCACTTGCCCCCTTCCTTCTCCTTGAAGTCTGTAATCATAACGTCTGCAGCGTAGGGGATCTCTTCCGAGAACTGTTTGAATATTGCTTCGCGAATAAACTCGGCAACAAAAAAACGTTCCGACTGATCGGATACAATCTCTGCATCATGTTGGAAGGGGGCTTCTGGGGCAAGCTCACATAACATGGCAACGAGGTCCTCTACAAACTTGTTGTCCTTTGCACCAATGGCAATTGACTTTGTAAACAGTCCACTAAGCCGCGCCTGCTCCATCAGTGCAAGAGCTTCGGTTGGTACACCAAGCAAGTCCATTTTGTTGAGAACGAGCACGGCTGGACGTTGTTGCTTGGCTATTGATTCCGACCACATAGGGTCTATCACAGTTCCGCGCTGAAGTGCTTTGTTAACGTCAACGATCACACAAACAACATCTGCCTCGTCAAGCGACTCGTCTACATAGCCCATCATGGCTTTCTGCATGCGATATTTTGGTGCTAGCAAGCCCGGAGTATCGAGAAAGATGAGCTGGGTATCGCCCTCGGTATGAATACCAAGTACACGCTTACGGGTGGTTTGTGGCTTGTTGGTAACGATGCTCAGGTGCATGCCAAGAATGGCATTAAGCAACGTAGACTTTCCAGCATTTGGTCTGCCGATGAGGGCAACGGTTGCGCAGCGTGTCACTGTACCTCTGTAGGGAGCGGTTCAAAGGTCACGTCGGGATGTGCTGATGCCCACGCACGCTCCCGTTCGATGATCTCACGAATGGCGGGTTTCATGAATTGGTCGTCTGGGGTTACTCGGCATAAAGCGCGAGCCAGAATAACTGCGGCTGCCTCTAGCGGCATAGATCGATTGAGGATGATAAGCCGTTGCTCGTGTACAACACATGCACCACCACGGAACGTGCCAGATTCGCGACGTACGTTGTAATCAAGAGCTTTGGCTAGTGCCATGAGTTCGTCGAGAAGCTTATCTGCCTTCATTGTGCGTTGTGGTCCGTTGATTTCGGTTGTAAGGGGCGTATGGTGCAAAACAAGATGAGGGTAACTGCTGCCAAAAGAGACATCCCCAACATGATGTTGACTGCTGTATTGGTGTAGCGTTGTAAAAACACGGCGATGATCTCTGCTGGCTGGGCAAGGGGCATCCCGGTTGACCTGTCGAAAAACGTCCAAAGTTGGTAATCCTCCCACGCCACGTATGCCTGCACGGGTATGAGTAGCAATAGCAAAATCGCTGCCATCAACATCCAACCATGTGTTGCAAACGCCGTACGCACAATCAACGCCGTGCCTAGGCCACCAACGGTGGTTGCAAGAAAGGACCATCCAGTCCACCCACCAAGCAACGTGAATAGCCAGATCGTGTGTAACCGGACAGACTCAGACTGTGTTGCCTTGAATAATAAGGTGCCAGGGGTAAATACGTCAAACCCCACAACCATCCGAGCAATACTAGCGCCTAGCCAGATTACACCACCCACGGCGAAAAGCGAAAGAAAGACTCTAAATGGCCAGCCAGAAAAACTCATGTACAAAGTTACGGAGTTACGGAGCACGCGGGATGACAGTAGCCAGTAACTCAGTAACTCAGCAACTCAGTAACTATAATACACCTTCGTTAGCCACTTAGCAGGGTCCTTCTCAGACATAGGGTCCGTAACGTATTCCTCAAAAGGGGCTCCAACAGCTGTTTTTCCATGACTCGTGAGCCATTGCTGACAGGCAGTATGTGCCTTTTCTGAATCTTCGTATGGACCATAATAGTGCGTGATAATCATTGGTCCTTTAGCAAACACAACTGGTTTCACCACGCCATTGCCTGCATTGGGCAAACGTATAGGAATCACTGCTTCCATGTCCGTAGACGTTCCTGACCATTTGTGGTAGATAGCCATTGGGTATCCGTCCATCGTGAGATTGTTCTGCCCCATGTATTGCATGATGGCGCTATAGCTCTTAGCTAACGTTGAGCCAATGTTTGCCACTGGAATAGTAGAACGAATACCTAATCCATTGCCGCCAGCGCATTGATATTCTTCGAGATGATCTATACGGCCAACGATGATTTTTTGTGCTGCGGCTGACATCTGAGAAAGCCCCCTTTCATAATCTGGACCGAGCATCTTGTCCATCATAATGCCAAACCAACGGCCTAGAATATTGCCGTTTGCGTCGCTGTCAAAGGTCCATGTTACGAATGAACTTTTACCATTAGCCGCAATGATGAATCGAGCCGTTGCCTTTGTCTCTTCTCCAAAACTCATCTGTGCGGAGATGTTTGAGGTGGGTTTTGCCTCGGTGATCAGGTATGATCCGTTACCAACATTCCAAACTTCACTCGTCCATGAATAACTGGCGCCAACGCCCGAAGCAGGCCCAGTGTATGTGACGTTCATGTTTGGATCCATGCCAAACCAGGGCGACCATTCCTTCATCTTGTGCGTATTGCTCAGTAGAGCATACACCTGCTCGGGCGTTGCATCCACGTTTGCACTTCTTTCAACATGCGCATGGTTGGGCAGTAGTAACCCGCCAACTACGATGATGGAAACGAGGACAAGGATGGCGATGAGCGCCCATTTGAGAAATTTCACAAATAAACTCCTTTATTGTAACCAGTAACAGGTAACCAGTAACTCGTCATTCGCAAAACCGCCGGTTATGCTGTTTTTACAACAATAATAAATCATCTGGATACGGCAGGCTGTTCCGGCGCCCCTGCGCTTTCCGCGGACTTTGCGGCATCGAATCCACGTCGGAAATCCTTTAAAGAGAGCATTATTCGCCTTGTTATCAGCCGTAGGTGGTGAAACATCGGCGCGTCGGGCATAAACCGTAGTTTTGTCTACGATGAAATTTGCGATTATGCTTGGTGCCACAATTGCTGGCATTGCGCTTGGATTCTATCCTGGCATTGCCAAGGCCCGCCCCTTGTGGTGGCGCCTAGTGGCAATTGGTGCTGTTACAATAGCGGTAGTGCTTAGTCTGTTCCCACCCATTGCAGGAACAGTTACCGATGCTGTTATAGCGTCGAGGGCTGATTCTACTAAGGCTGTTCCCGTTTTGCTCAAACGAGACGGTCCGGTGCTGGCGGGGCAGGCGTTAACTCTTCGGGATGCCAGAGACCAGCGTGTGCTGATTTCCGTATTGTGCACCCCTGAGGTAGCCGCAGCCATAGCATCAACAGAAGCCCCGTTCGTGCTGAATGTGCAGCGTGATGGCTCTGATGCACGCTTCACGTCTGCCTCAATTGGTGCTGTTAATCCGGCCATTACGTTGCCGTACATCATGGGCCTTGAAGAACGTGCGAGGATTATTTTCTTCCATGTTCCGATGTCTTGGGTAGCAACGGTTGCGTATCTCCTAAGTATGATTTTTGCAGTTATGTTTCTGCGAAAACGCACGATGGAGTACGATACGATCTCCATGGCTGCTGCAAGTGTTGGCACATTGTATGCCATACTCGCTACCGTAACTGGGGCTGTGTGGGCAAAGTTCAATTGGGGGTCTTTCTGGAATTGGGATCCACGTGAATCGTCGATCTTCCTGCTGCTACTGATATACGCTGCCTATTTCGTGTTGCGCAGTACCATCGACGATGCACAACGCAGAGCGCGGCTTAGTGCGGCCTATTCCATCGTTGCCTTTGTAACCGTGCCGTTTCTCGTCTTTGTATTGCCACGGATGCTTCCGGGCCTTCATCCAGGGAGTGCAGACGACGTAAATGCTGGCCCCCTGCTTAGTCCAAAGTCTGATGCGATAAACACAACAAAACAAATTCTCTTTGGCCTGTCACTTTTTTCGTTTACCATACTCTACTTCTGGCTCGTAAACCTGAGAGTACGCACTGAGAATGTTTATTTGAGCATTACTGACCGTGAGGCAAACCAATGATTGAATTTCTCACAGCCAACGCTGGATACGTGGTATTGGTGTGTGCCTTGCTGATCTGGCTGGGCATCGGAATATATCTGTGGCGTGTTGAAAAACGTCTTCTTGAACTCGAACAACGCATTTCGCGTTAAGTACCTACTATGAAACCTCGCTATATCATCGGTGGCATTGTTGCGCTTGCGTTAGCAGTTGCTGGATTTTTTGCACTACAATCTAGTTCAGTTGAATACGCAAACGTAGAGAAAGCAGAACGTCTAGGAAAGACCGTGCAAGTGGTTGGGCACTGGGTTAAGGAGAACGGATCTACGTATGACATGGACGCAAACATCTTTCGGTTCACGATGAAAGATGATCAAGGGCGCACCATACCTGTAGAGCTGGCCGGCTCTAAGCCCAACAACTTTGAGATCGCCGTAAGTGTTGTTGTTAAGGGGCGTATCGAAAACGGAACAATGAAGGCAACTAACGTTCTAACAAAGTGTCCCTCAAAGTACGAAGGCCAACCAGCCGAAACGAAGGCCTCGTAATATGCTCCGCAGAATCGTTGTTATCGCCCTAGTATTCCTACTCCCCACAGCGTTCTATGTAGCGTATCGTTACGGAACGCCCAACGAAGTAACGTATGCACAGGCCGCTACCAAAGTAGCAACAGCAGAAGGAGACCAAGCACCAAAGGTGATTGTGGTTTCTACGGTTGCTGAGATTACGCAGAGAGAAATGTATTGTACGGACAAGGAGGGAGAGCGGTTTAAAGTGGACTTTACGGGTACCGCTCCTGAAAAGGCATTTACACCTGGGCAGATCGTTCGCTTTGTAGGCCACGTTCATAGCGGTAGCCCAGGCTATTTCCACGCAACACAGGTATACGCACAATGATCGGTCAGATACTCATCCACCTTTTGTTTGGACTCGCGGCGGGCTCGGCCGTTATGTACTGGCTTGCATGGTTTAAGAATGACGATGGCTATGCACGAATAGGGCGTTTGCTCTTTACTACATTGAGCGGTGGCCTCATCCTTGCGGCCGTGATGTTGGTGATCAACATTGTGCAGCATCGGTTTGACTATACGTATGTGTATTCGTATTCGTCTCGTGAACTCCCGCTTCACCTGCTGATTGCTACGTTCTATTCGGGGCAGGAAGGCAGCTTCCTCTTGTGGACACTCCTAGTGTCGGTTATTGGCGTGGCTCTTACTCCTTATGCGCGCAGACACGGGTACGAGACGGCAGCGATGAGCATGTACGCACTCATCCTTTGTTTTCTTACGCTGTTGCTTGTTGCAAAAAATCCGTTTGCTTATTACTACCAATCGTTTGCGGCGCAAGGAATGACTGCACTTGATGTGCCTGCTAATGGACGTGGACTTAACCCGCTCCTTCACAACGCATGGATAACAATCCATCCGCCGATTCTTTTCACCGGTTTTGCAGCGATGTCTGTCAGTTTTGTCTTTGCGATGGCCGGTCTACTAAAACGCGACTATCATAAGTGGATCAACATTGCATTACCGTGGACGCTGTTTGCAACTGCCGTTCTTGGCTTTGGAATTATGCTAGGGGGCTTCTGGGCCTATGAAACACTCGGTTGGGGTGGCTTCTGGGGTTGGGACCCCGTTGAGAACTCTTCGCTCATTCCATGGCTCGTAACGGTTGCTCTAGTTCATTCGATGCTGGTTCAGCGAAGAACACATGGATTGGTCAAAACAAATATGGCACTTGCCGTAGGTGCCTTTGTAATGGTGCTTTATTCCACGTTTTTAACCAGAAGTGGCGTTTTAGGAGATACCAGCGTTCACTCATTTGTTGATCCTGGGAAGTTTGCATTCTGGATCTTGCTTGGGTTTATGCTTACGTTTACCACAATTGGTGTAGTGATGGTGTTGCGTAGACGATCCGACATGAACATCAACCGCGAGGAATTCACGCCAACAACGCGTGAGTTTATGCTGTCCATCGGCGCGTCGCTTATAATGGCAAGCGCCATTTTTGTGACAGTAGGAACGTCTTGGCCCGTGATCATGGAGATTGTTGGTCAGCCCAAGGTTGCGGTGTCAACTGATTTCTACAATAACATCCACCGCATTCTGATGCCGGCCGTACTCATCGTTAATGGCTTGTCCTTGTTAATGCAATGGCGCAGTACGTTGAGAGCTACGTTCTTACGCCGCGTATACATAGCCGGCGGCAGCACGGTGGCGTTGACGGCAGTAACGGCCTTGGCGGGCATCCACGACGCCAAATCACTTGTCTTGGCAGCGGCGGCATGGTTCTCACTCGTTGTGAATATTCAACTTGGATGGCAATTCATCCGCACATCCCCGGCAATGGCAGGTGCATACATTTCACACCTCGGAATTGCATTGCTCGTGTTTGGTGTAATCACTACCTCTACATACTCCGAACAATTCCATGCAGTGCTTACGCAAGGTGTTCCCACAAAGGTGGGAGAGTATACGCTTACCTTTATGGGTAAAGAGCAAGTAGAGAAACATTTCAAGGATCGTGAGAAGTTTAAATATTTCGTGAAGATCGCAAAGGGAGACCAGGAGCAAACGGTTGCTGCTGTTCTGTATTGGAGCGACTTCAATCAACGCCAAAGTGCATTCCTAGAGCCGGGGATTAGGTGGGGTCTTTCTAATGACCTGTATCTAACTCCATCATCCACCGATGAAGAAGACGTGTATTATTCACGCACCGTTCAACGTGGGGGATCAACGATTAGTCCGTTTGATAGTTCGATGGTTCTTACTCTCCAACGCTTCACCATGCCAATGGAAGAGGGGCCAGCAGCAGACGGGCGTATGCAGATGTCGGCCGTTATTCAAATGCCACAAACCAACAACTCTGCTAGCGAGATCCGCGCGCGAACACTTATCAGTACGGGTGCAGGTGGTCCATCATTTGAACCAGTGTGGACGGCAATTCCAGGAACAACAACTGCGGTGGGTCTCACAAACATCACACGGAACAATGATGATCCAACAAAGTCTACGGGTGTGCTTGCTTTTAAAGACCTGACGAAGCCAACTCCTGTGGCCCGACAAGTATTTGCCGTAGACTTTTCCGTGAAGCCCCTTATCAGTCTCGTATGGATTGGTGTTATAACGATGGTGCTTGGTTTTGCATTTTCAATCGTTCGCTACGTGCGCCTCGCAAAACAGACACCCAACGTTTAACGCACTTCCCAATACAGCTCTCGTCTGAGCTTTAGCGTCCATTCTTGTTCAAGGCGCTGCTTCTTTTCGTAACTCGCCATTTGCTCGAGCTGTTTGTAGTCTTCATCCACCGTTGGAATGTGCGCTGGTATCATGCGCTTGCGGTAGATCAGGTGAAGGCCCGGCTTGGTAGGGTCTGCAGCATACGGCATTGGGTCAGACACGCCACCATCTCGGATAGCGATAATTGTGGTGCGCATCTCCTCTGGCAGGCGAGCCAATTCTATCTGACCCATAGAGCCACCAAAACCCTGCGTCTCTTTTTCGTCGCTGAACTCTTTGGCGAGTGTCTCGAAGTCTTCGCCCTTTTCTACTCGGTCTTTGACGGTTACTAGAACACTTTTGACACGATTTTTGTCTTCCTCACTCTGGTTCACACGAACGAGGATATGCCTAGTTGTTATCGACGTAGATGTCTTTGTTATCAACTGAATAATGTGCCAGCCAAACGGAGTTTCTACCGGCTGCGAGATTTCATCAGGATTTAGACCAAAAGCCGTGGCTTCAAACGCCGGCACAAACTTGCCGCGTTCAACGGTGCCTAGGTCTCCACCGTTAGCAGCAGATATTGGGTCGCCCGAATACCTGCGCGCAAAGTCACTAAACGACCCACCATGCGTAATCGAATCGCGAATTCGCAATGCAAGGTTGTATGATTCTTTGTTCTTCTCTTCAGACGCTTTGACGTATTTCACGATGTGATATAGGTCAACTCGTTCAGGAACCTGCGGTAGTGAATCACGATATTTTGCATAGAACGTTTCTACATCAGCACGTGATGCTTTAACAGTCCCAAACTGTTTCTGCTGCATCTTCTCCACAAGCAAGCGCTTGCGCATCTCCTCGCGGAACTCACGTCGGATGCGTGCAATACTCATCCCGTACATGTCCTCGAGGCGCTTTTCAGATCCAAACTGTTGCACGAGCTGAGATAGCTGATACTCCATCCGTTGTGTGATTTCGTCTTCGCCTACTGGAAGGCTATCCTCAATGGCCTTGGTCATGATGAGCCGTTCATTGATCAACTGATCAAGAATCATCAGACGGAGTTTGGGATCTTGCTTGCTAATTCCCTTGTCTCGCTGTGCAAGGATTTCCATCTGACCATCTACGTCGGACTTAAGAATAATCTCACGACCTACGATTGCAATGATGCCTTCCATCGATTCTTGCGCAGCAACAGGAATGCAGAGCGCAAAAACGGACGCAACGGCAATTGCAGCGGTTGTTACCAATGTCCTACGAAAGGGGCACATCATTACGGTTTGTTCTTCATGGAAGTACCCCAGATCTTATCGATCGTGGTGTTTTCAAGAGCAACGGGATGCAGCTTGCGTACGCCCGAAAGCCAGTTTTCTGTAAGGCGTTTTTGCAGTGCATCTTGATATGCTGGAGCGAGGTCTGATATCGCGTTATCAAACGACTTCTGCTGAGCTGGCACCCATCCGTCAAATCGAATGATTGACCAACCGGTTTCAACAGCAAATGGTCCAATGATCTCGCCTACTTTGGTGGTAGGGTTAATCTTTTGACCTTGCTTGGATGTTTTTGTTGAAAGTGATGTAAGAGCACCACGTCTGTCTCTGACACCTTCACGCTGTGTGTGTTCAACTGCAAGTGTTGCGATGTCTTCACCCTTGCGTATACGCGTGTTGAGGGTTTCAGCTAACGAGTCGCTCAAAACAAACACCTCGGTAATGTTTACGCGTGGCTCCGTCACCCAACGTGTTTTGGTGCTGTCGTAATACATACGAGCATCTGCAGTATCAAAACGAAGTTTGCTCCACACTTCTTTTTCTTCAACCTTGAAGAGCAAAATGCCATCGTTAAACTCCTGCATGAGTGCCGCAAATTCAGGGTATTTGGCTTCTAGGTCTGTTGTTGCCTGTGCAAGGACAAGTGGATCTGCAATTTTGTTGATAGCGCGCTCAAGTCCGGCAAAGTTCAGCGTATATCCGCGCATATCAAGGCGAAGGCGGAGCGAGTCTGTAAACGACTCAACAGTTATAGGGCCGCGCGGCATTTTGTAAATCGTTTGGGACGCAAGAAATGGCGAGATGGTTTTTGACCACGTTGTGTCTTGCGTGTTCTTGGTAGTATCTATTGCGCCAATAAAGGCACGTAAAGTTGCATCTACCCATGAATAGCCGTACACCTTCTTGAGCGAGTCTAGGACCGTGCGTTTGTCTTCTTCAAAATAGAGCCGGCGGTATGTGCGCTTAGCAGCGTCACGTTCTGTGATGAGATCGGGCTTCTTTGTTGAATCGCGAGAGACAATGTGGATGCCGAAGAGTGTTTTTACCGGACCAGAAATCTGCCCATCGGACAAAGCGTAGATGGCATCCTCGAATGCAGGAACGATGCGCGAATTGTTTGCTTCCATGCCACCAGAACGTGTGTATGACGATCCTAGGTAGCCGCCCTTTGGAGCAGAAGATTTGTCGTCCGAATACGCAACAGCAAGGTCAGAAAAGACGTTGCCAGTTGGTGTAATCCTGCGGGCACGTAGTTCCGACAGTTGCTGCTGCGGCTTCATCTTTAGGACAGCTATAAGAGTGTCGGCAAAACGCAATGTTTCATTAGAGTCTCGGCCTTCTTTTGCAGCAAGCAGGATATGACGGAACTTTACGGCCTCGCGTGGTTCCTCTTGGAGCACCTTTACAATGAAAAAGCCAAAGCGTGAAGCAACTGGATGCGGAGACACTTGTCCGGGCTTCAACGCATAGGCCTCGTCTTCTACTGACTTAATGATGGAGCCACCCGATATCCACGGAAGAAGTCCACCGCTTGATGCTGTCTCTTTATCATCGGAAGAATCGCGCGCTAACTTTTCAAAGTCAGCCCCTTGATTAAGCGCGGCAATAATGCGTTCTGCTTTTCGGCGGCTTCCTGCGGTATCCCACTGTTTGGTTGCTTGGTCTAATATGGCGCTGAGAATAATTCCGATATGAAGTTCCTTCATGCGGCGGCGCGTGAGTTGATCTACGCGTTGGTCAGCCACTGCTTTGTCGTAATAAAACGTCTCGGAGAGTAGTCGCCGATTATTTGCCAAATCTACTTTCACTGCCGAGTCGCGATCTAAACCTCGGTCCTTAGCATCCTGCACCTTGAGCCGATAGTTTGTGTAGAGTCTGAGGAACTCTAGTGCTGTATCGCGCGGCACGGCGGACAACTTTGTGTCGCGTCGGGAAAGGTTTTTCTGGAACGCCCGTTCCACATCTGCAAGGTAGACCTTTTCGGTTCCTACAGTAGCAAGGACAACATTTGGTTGTGCTTTTGGTTGAGCGGGTGTAGACTTCTTGGCCTTCTGTGCGATACCAACCGTCGATAGGCAAACCATGCCTGCGATGATCAAGAATGTGCGAAGACGAAACGTCATGGCAAAGGTCGTCATGAATGGTATACGCTGAGATGTGAATGGAACCGGACGTCACAGACGCCCAAGCCACAAAAATAGTCAGCCAATCAGTGCCAAAGCTACTTTCCACACATCTCCAGCCCCCATTGTGAGGACTAAGTCGCCCTCACGGACGAGGTTTTTGAGCATTTCTGGGATGTCAGACACATGGTCAACGTAGTGAACATTGCGATGCCCAGCATCCCGTGCCGCGTCTGCTATTAGCTTGCCAGTAACGCCTTCGATGGGTTCTTCGCGCGCTGGATAGACGTCTGTTAGGATCAAAACATCTGCTTCGTCGAAGGACGTGGCAAAATCTGCGAAAAAATCTCTCGTACGGGTATAGGTATGGGGCTGAAACACGGCTATGATGCGCCTATTCCACCCTTTTCGGGCTGCAGAGAGTGTAGCGCGAATTTCGGTAGGGTGATGAGCGTAGTCGTCAACAATCAAAACGCCCCCTACCTCACCTTTGATTTCGAACCTGCGGTAGACGCCACCAAAATCGGCAAGACCATCACGAATGTCATCAAAAGAGATACCACACTGTATGGCCATGGCGCAGGCGGCCAGAGCATTGCGAACGTTGTGCTCGCCAGGTGTATTGAGGGCGATTTCGCCTAGCTGGTTGCCAAGGTGGACGAGGGTGAAGTTGGACGAACGCTCATTATACGTGATGTCTATGGCGCGCACGTCGCACTGAGCCGACGTGCCATAGCTAACAACCCTGCGTTTCACAACTGGCAGGATGGCCCTTACGCCAGGGTCGTCTAGGCAGACGCAGGCCGTGCCATAGAACGGAACTTTGTTGGTGAATTCTACAAAGGCACCCTTTATGTCATCGAGGTCGCTATAGATGTCGAGATGGTCCGCTTCTACGTTTGTAATGATGGCAATGGTTGGAAGGAGCTGAAGGAAAGACCGGTCATATTCGTCCGCTTCCAGCACTATCCAGTCTCCCGTGCCTAGCCGTGCATTAGTACCACCAAGCCCCTTGAGCCTACCACCAACGATAACCGTAGGGTCTAACCCAGCCCTCATCATCACCAAGCCACACATCGACGTGGTTGTTGTTTTACCGTGTGTGCCGGCGATTGCAAGACAATACTTCAGGCGCGAGACTTCGCTGAGCATTTCTGCGCGACGGATGATGGGGATCTTGCGTTCTACCGCGGCTACCGTCTCAGGATTTTCTAGGGGGCGCACTGCACTCGAATACACAACAACCTCAGCATCGGCAATGTGTGAGGCATTGTGCCCTATACAGATGCGAGCTCCGAGCGCTGCAAGATGATCAGTCACTTCGCTTTTATGGAGGTCAGACCCGCTAACGATAAACCCTTGCGAGATTAAAATCTCTGCAATCCCGCTCATGCCTATGCCGCCAATTCCAACAAAGTGGATGTTTGTAATAGATGAGAATGTCATAGTTGCAAAGTACGAAGTACGAAGTACGAATTACGAATTACAAATTACGAATCACGCTCTCTCCGTCATTTCGTCATCTCTTCATTCCCGCTACCCTCGAAGCGGGTGTCGCTACGAAGTGTCACGCACATTCTTTGTGAACACACGTAGATCGTGGTAGCAATTTGTACATGATCTAGGTACTCCAATGCCGACTATTTCTGTATTTTACGGCATCGTTATTACGATGTTTTGGCAAGACCATAACGTGCCGCATATCCACGCGTTCTATGGAGAGCACGAGGCATCCTTCACGATAGAGTCTGGTTAGCTAACCGCAGGTGCGTTACCCCCCTCGAGTAACGAAAATGGTAGAAGAGTGGATAGAACTCCATCGTGAGGAATTGAGGGAGAATTGGGACCTGTGTCAAAGGAATGAAAGTCCTAAACGTATTGCTCCACTCAATAAGGATCAAAAGATGTACACCGAAATACCTTGGCGCGTCACGCACGTTCGGCCGCTTATTGGCAAAACTTTAGAAGTTGAGTTCAAGGACGGTGCAAAAGGATCAATAGATCTCAATGATATGATTTACAGCAGTGATGCGGGGGTTTTTGTTGCGCTTCAAAATGATGACGAATTTGCTCGTGTTTATATTGAGCACGGGGCCGTAACGTGGCCGTGTGGAGTGGATCTAGCACCTGATGGTATGTGGGCAAAGATCACAGGCAAGGATCCGTTTGCCGCAACTCCGTAATCCCTAGCGTAGTCGATGGACCTGCAGGAGTTACAGAGTTACCGTCATCTTGGCTCTCACAAGTACTTTCCTGGCCGCCGATCCTCAAAGATGTCATTTACCGAATTGAACTTTTTGTTGCGAGTTGCGGCGGGATCTATGTCAACGATCAACGTTGCATTGCCTGTTGACTCGGCAGAAGCAAGGACTTCGCCATTGTATCCGTAGATCACGCTTTGTCCGTTAAACGTAACGTCTTCTGCGTGGACGGTCTCGGTTCCATCTCTGTTTGCCACAGCCAGATACACTTTGTTCTCGAGCGCACGCACGGGCATCGCCATGCGCCATATATGTGTAACGAGGTTGGAAGGACAAACAATCACATCAGCCCCCTGCAATGCAAGTGCCCGAGCACTTTCCGGAAAGCGCCAGTCGTAACAGATCATGGTGCCTAACGTACAGTTGAGTTGTGGAACAGGCACTACAAAAAAACCAGTATCACCTTCGTCAAAACACAATGTTTCTTTATAGAATAAGTGCGTCTTGCGGTACACACGTGGTGCTGCGCCAGGAACGGCAATAAGTGCTGAATTGTAAAGTTTGTCTCCTGCACTCTCTGCAAATCCGCACACAACTACTCTGTTGGATGCATTGGCAGCGTGAATGATGCGCGTGATGTTGTGTCCACCCACGGGCTCTGCAACTGCGGATACACTTTGCCGTGATGTGAAAAAATATCCGCTCGTTGCGAGCTCTGGGAACACAATCACATCGGCATTTGTCTGTCCAATTGTTTCGACGATGAAGGCAGTGTTGACTTCAACGTTGCGATGGACTGGACAGAATTGTACGGCTGCTAGTTGCATTAGAATGGAACCGTGAGAGAAAACACGGGAACAGATTGTGTGGGAGTGAGGTACAGCATAGAATAATGATAGCCGTTAGGAGGCAAAATCGGCTCGGCGAGGTCGAACAGCGCATTATTCAGAGCATTTACTCCAAGGGCAATACCAACGCCAATCGCATAACCTACCAGCACGTCGCTCAGGTAGTGCATTCCGAGATTCATCCGTGCAAAACCAGTGTAGAGGGCATAGGCCACGGATGGGGCAATAACGTACCATTGCGGATAGCGCAGACAAAGTGCGGTGGCAAGGGCGGCAGCGCCTGCGGAGTGACCTGATGGCATCGATCCATCGGCATCATTACGGTAGTTGGTAATACAACCTGGATATTCTTGATACGGCCTGGGCCGGTCTATAATATTCTTGAGTAACAACACCACCCCATATGTGGCGCCCATGGTGACAAATGTTTGGAGTCCAGACTCAGCAGCATACCTGTAGTTCCCGCCCGACGGAATATTGCCAACCTCGAGAATACCAAATAGGTACATGCCCACGGGTATCCCTATAGAAAGGGGCAAGAGCGCGTCGGAAGCAACCTTGGACATGTCACGGATGGTGACGCTTTCGATAGAATTGACCTGATACGTCAAATTTGCTTCCCAAGGAAGCGTAGAGCAATCCTGGGCAAACGAGCGCATTACGCACGTTGAACAAAGGGTAAGAACAAGAAGCAGGGAACGGAGCATCTGCAAATGTAATGGTGACCGTATCTTCGTTTGTTATGAATATTGCAATTGTTGGCGCAACAGGCCTTGTGGGCCGAACCATGATCCGCGTTCTCGAAGAGCGAGAAACGCCCCTTTCCTCGCTTACCCTTTTGGCATCTGCCAAGAGTGTTGGGACGGAAATCCTATTTAGGGGCCAAAAACATGTTGTGAAGGGGCTGAAACCGGACAGTTTTGGCAACATCGATGTTGCTTTATTTAGTGCCGGTGGAACTCTCAGCAAGGAATACGCACCAATGGCGGCAGCATCTGGCTGTGTTGTAATAGACAACTCCAGTGCCTGGCGAATGGACCCCAATGTTCCATTAGTTGTGCCTGAGGTAAACGCCGAGGATGCCTTACGGCATCAAGGGATAATAGCGAACCCCAATTGCAGCACAATTCAGTTAGTAGTTGCACTCAAACCGATATCTGACGAATACGGTCTCAAGCGGGTTGTAGTTAGCACGTATCAAAGTCCGAGTGGTGCTGGACAAAAAGGACTTGATCAACTCTCGGCAGAGATGCGCGGAGAAACACCAACGGTGAGAATCACGCAACATCCGTTATCGGGCAATGCCGTGTTTCATACAGTTGAGGCACGGGGCGAAGCTTCAGAAGAAGAAATCAAGATGATTAGCGAAACACGGCGCATCATGCATCTTCCAGCACTTAATATTGCCGTTACCTGCGTCAGGGTGCCGGTGTTGGGCGGTCACGGCGAATCCGTTGCTGTTGAAACAGAGAACCCCTGCACGGCAGATGCCGTGCGTTCTCTGCTGGAAGCCACAAAAGGTATTGTTGTGCTAGACAGTCCAGCAGAAGGTGTGTATCCTACGCCCGCAATCTCAATGGATACGGACCCCGTGTATGTTGGTAGAATTCGTACAGACGAATCGGTTGACAATGGCGTGATGATGTGGGTAGTGGCAGACAATCTTCGGAAGGGAGCGGCAACAAACGCTGTTCAGATCCTAGAACATCTCATGGCACATCAATGAACTCATATGTGGTGATCATGGCAGGGGGCTCTGGAGAGCGTTTCTGGCCATTGTCTCGTATGAAAAAGCCAAAACAGCTTTTACGCTTGACGCATCCAACGGTAACGATGATTGAAGAAGCGATTGCTCGTGTGGAGCCCCTTATCCCCGTTGATCGAATACTCATCATCACGAGTGCAATACTTCGGCAGCCCATCATCGATGCATTGCCACACGTGCCAGAAGCAAATGTGATTGCAGAGCCAGCAAAACGTAATACAGCGCCGTGTTTAGCACTAGCATGCAGCGTGATTAACGCTCGTGAGCAAGGCGATGCGTGTATGGTGGTGCTAACGGCCGACCATTTTATTGGCAATGCCGAAGACTTCCGTGCTGATATTCAAAGAGCGCTATCGTTTTCCGAAACACACCCAGCACTTGTTACAATGGGTATTCCGCCAACCCGGCCTGAGACGGGCTACGGGTATATCGATATGGCAGAGAAGTCCAAACCGCATGCAATCGTGAAGGTGAGTGCATTCAAAGAAAAGCCCGACTTTGAAACTGCACTTGAATACGTTGTCAGTGGAACGTTTTTATGGAACTCTGGCATGTTCTTTTGGCGTACGTCTGTACTACAGTCTGCAATGATGTCTCACCTCAAAGATGTCGGCTCAAAAATTGTCGACATGACTCTCGCAATAACATCATCTGATCATTCTATGCTTGCATCACTCTTTGAAGCAATGCCGAACATCTCGATAGACTACGGCTTGATGGAGCGTGCGCCAAATGTATTTGTGCTGCCTGCATCGTTTCCGTGGGATGATGTAGGGTCTTGGGATGCTCTTGAACGTATGCAGCCGATGGACGCCAAACGTAATGTTGTTCAGGGTGACGCGATTGTTGTTGAAACAAGCTCGTCGATTATCGTGAACGCTCATACCAACAAACACACGATTACCACAATAGGTATTGATAGTGTTGTTGTTGTTTCAACCGATGATGCAACAATGATCTGCAGCAAGGACAAAGCTCAGGATGTAAAGAAGATAGTTGCAACGTTGCGAGACTTAGGACGCGATGACCTCCTCTGATTCACTCGCACGTAGTGCCGCCGATAGAATATCTATTGCGTTTGATATAGACGCTGACGAAAGTCTCGTGGCGCATGATGTGCTTATGAAGATCCGTGCTGTTCTCTTAGAACGTATCATCTATCTTCTCAACGTGAATCCAGAAAAACTCATGGCTATTCTCTATCGTATCGACGTGCGTGAGGCAGTGGTGAACGAAATATTTGCAACGGCAATTCCACCAGATGTTCCGGAGCTTATTGCCGACCTCGTTATTGAGCGTCAACTTCTGAAAGCACGCACACGTGCTGAACATTCTCAGCGTGGTGAGCGGGAATGAAAACGCTGCTGATCAATATAAACTCTCTTGTTACCGTGGATGCTAAAGGTGCTCCTACTAGGATCGGTGCAGCCATGCGGGAAGTAGGCGAGATTGTTGACGGGGCGATATTGTTTGACGAGCGCATTCTATGGATAGGACCTTCGTCGGAAGCTTCACAACACCTAACAGATGACGTGGAAGTTGTTGATTGCAGCGGAAAAACAGTGATGCCCGGCTTTGTAGACTCGCATACACACATGGTATTTGCTGGCTCGCGTACTGATGAGTTTGCGCGCAGACTTGCCGGTGCAACCTATGCCGAGATTGCTGCAGAAGGTGGCGGTATTCTATCAACCATGCGTGCTGTACGAGAAGCTGATGTAGAACAGCTTATAGCCGTTGGTGATTGGTTGTTAACGTCGGCATTGCAACACGGATCCACAACGGTGGAGATCAAGAGTGGGTATGGTCTTGATGTTGCCAGCGAACTTCGTCTACTCGACGCCATAGGTGGGCTTCAACAAGGTAACGAAGCCCGCGTAGTTGCAACATTCCTTGGCGCCCATGCAGTGCCCCCTGAATTCAAGTCAGACCCTGAGCAGTATGTATCGTTAGTGATAGAAGAAATGTTGCCTCGCGTACAACAGCAGGGCATTGCATCTTTCTGCGATGTATTTGTAGACCACGGTTTTTTTACGGCTGAACAAGGTGAGCGCATATTGTTAGCTGCTCGTGAGTGTGGATTACAGCTCAAGATACATGCCGATGAAATCGCGCTTGTTGGAGCGTCAACGATGGCAGCACGTGTTGGCTGCATAAGTGCTGACCATCTTGAGCACAGCACCGTTGATGAGATTCGTGTGTTGCGCGATGCAGGAGTAATCTGCACCTTGCTTCCGGGAACTGCCTACACATTGCGTTTACCATTTCCCGATGCCCGCATGATGATTGATCAGGGGGCTATTGTAGCCCTCGCTACAGATTGTAATCCGGGATCGAACTATTCAGAAAACATGCAAGCCATCCTATCTCTTGCATGCATTAGCATGAACATGAGTATTGAAGAAGCAATTGTGGCCTCAACGCTCCATGGTGCTGCTGCGCTGCGTCTTGCAGCACACCTTGGTTCACTCGAAGTAGGCAAATATGCCGATGTGGTAGTCTATGATGTGCCGTCCTACAAGGACATTGTGTATCATTACGGCGTTAACCACGTTTGGGGAGTCTGGGTGGGGGGAGAGGAGAAGTAATTACCAATTACGAAGTACGAACAAATGGGTGCTAGACCACGGGAATACTAAATGACAAACACAATCGAAGAATTACGTTGGGCGCCTACAACACCGCGGATGCCCGTAATGTTTGTTGGGCATGGTAGCCCCATAAATGCCATCACTGACAACCCATTTGCCACCGAGTGGTTGCGCCTTGGTAAGGAGCTACCCAAGCCGAGTGCGATTGTTTGTGTTAGCGCACATTGGCGGACGTCTGGTGCAAAGGTTACGGCAATGGAGCGCCCAGAAACGATTCACGACTTTGGTGGATTTCCGCAAGAACTATTCAACATGCAATATCCAGCTGTTGGATCTCCTAGCGAGGCGCATGAGATAGCCGAGCTAACGCATAAGCTCATCACCTTCGATCACGAATGGGGGCTTGACCACGGAACGTGGTCGGTGCTTTGCCGCATGTACCCAGAAGCAGACATCCCTGTAGTGCAGATAAGTCTCGACGTTAACAGAACACCAGAACAACACGTTGCTCTTGCTCGCGAACTTTCTGAGCTTCGTAATCGTGGCGTACTGGTGATGGGTAGCGGCAACATCGTTCATAATCTTAAGCTGCTGGGTGCCGAAGGCACGGCGTTTGACTGGGCTACGGAATTTGATGGACTGTCGGCCGACCTCATCCAAAAACGCGATCTCCGTTCCCTGGCCAACTACAAGGACCTAGGTGTGGCCGCTATGTTGTCTGTTCCCACAGATGAACACTACCTGCCAATGCTATATGCCTTAGCATTAGCAGACCCTGAAGACGATATCACGTTCTTCAACTCGCAAATTGTTTTGGGTAGCGCAAGCATGAGGTCGTTCATCATAGGCTAGTAACGTATTTTGCGGCATGAATCTCCGCTTCTACAATACACTTACGAAACGCGTTGACGCGTTTACTCCGATAGACCCGTTATGCGTCCGCGTCTATTCATGCGGACCAACGGTATACGATGTTGCACATATCGGCAACCTACGCGCCTTCCTCTTCCCAGACATACTCCAACGCGTGATTCGTATGGTAGGGGGCTACCCTGTGCGTTGGGTAATGAACGTAACGGATATCGACGATAAGACGATTGCCGACAGCCAGCCAGGGTCCAAACGGTGGCGTGATGAAATGGGTGCACAATCGGAAGACCCTCACGCAAATCTTCGAGCCCTTACAACCTTCTATGAAGCTGAGTTCCTTGGAGATCTCAATCGTTTCAACATCAGACGAGAAAACTTCTACCGCGTGCCGCGCGCAACAGACTACATCGATTCGATGAAGGACCTGATCCGTGATATTCTTGCATCGGAATATGCATACGTGCGTGATGGCTCTGTGTATTTCAATGTTGGGACGTATTCAAAGAGTCACGTCTATGGTAGACTCTTTGCTATCGACAAAGAAAACTTCCGCGAAGGTGTCCGCATAGATGCAGATGAATACGATCGTGAATCAGTGAGTGACTTTGTTCTGTGGAAGGGGCACAAGGAAGGTGAACCCTCGTGGGATTTTGATATCGACGGTGTGAATGTGCCGGGCCGTCCTGGCTGGCATATCGAATGTTCTGCAATGTCTAAGGATATTCTCGGTCTGCCGTTTGACATTCACACGGGAGGGGTAGACCTGAGGTTCCCACATCATGAAGATGAACTTGCTCAATGCACAGCAGGCTATCATGAGCAAGACCAAGCAACGTTTTGGATGCACAACGAATTCTTGGAAGTAGAAGGCAAAAAGATGTCGAAGTCTTTGGGCAACTTCTTCACGTTACATGAATTAGTAGACCGTGGTCTTGATCCTCTCGACGTGCGTTTTGCAATGTTACAGGCACACTACCGTGCGGTGTTCAATTTTACGTTCGAAGGTGTAAAGGCAGCAAATGTTGCCCGTCGAAAAATCCAAGATTACATCTACGATGTAAAGGCACTCGCTGGAGACGCTGCAGCGCAGGACAGCGATGGCCAGATGTTGCATGCCGCCGTGTTCAAAGAACTAGCAGATGATGTCCACACACCAAAAGCATTGGCCGAGCTGTTTTCGTTTGTTGGTGAGCACCCAGTTTCATCTCTTGATTCTGCTAGAGCTGCATCCATTTTCGCATCACTCGTAGAGATCAATGGAGTATTTGATGTATTCACAATGGAAGATCGTCCAGTACTTGTAATTCCAGATGTTATTGCACAACTAGCTGCACGTAGATGGGATGCCAAGATTTCAAAAGACTGGGCAGAGAGCGACAGATTACGAGCTGAGATCGCGGCCTTAGGGTGGGTAATGATGGACGGGAAAGAAGCCTACACCCTAGAGCCCCTTTCATGATTGGTCACGTTACCATCATAGGCAAGGGGCGTGTTGGTGGCGCTATCTATCGTAGGTGTATTGAGCGTGACGTGCGCGTTACGGTTGTTGATCACCAGGCGTTTGAAACATGGTGCGCCCAAACGGACCCGATTGGCGACGTGCTCATCATTGCTACCAAGGACAATGTACTACCCGTGGTTGTGGCGAGGATTGTTGAAACGCGCCGAGAAACTTTACGTGAAGTGTTAGTGCTTCATCTTAACGGATCACGTGGTTCCGATGTGTTAGGTGTGTTTCACTCGGCAGGTTCTGTTGTTGGGGCTGCACATCCGTTTCAGACATTCGCCAATGATGATCCCTCTGCACTTGATGGAATTGGATGGGGTGTACAATGCGATGAAGGGGCTTGGCACAAAACCCGCAGTCTTGTAGAAATGCTGGGTGGTGTGCCGTGGTTGCTGACGGATATGAGTCGCGATAGGAAACGCAGGTATCATGCGGCAGCAGTTGCAGCTAGTAACTTCACCTATGCGGCGTATGAATTGGCCCGAAGACTAGCCGAAGATGCCGACATACCCGCCGATGTTTTTCTTATCCCAATCATGAAGCGCACCTTAGAGAATGCATCTGGTTCATTGAAAATGCACGAGGCGTTCTCGGTAACTGGGCCCCTTGCGCGAGGTGATGTAGATGGTGTACGGCAACAGTATGAATCTATCCCGGCAGACGATAGAGATCTATACCGACATCTCTCGCTTGCCCTGTTGACGGTTGTTGGCGCGCGTCTTGATGCAGACATCGTTGTTGCAATGCGCGAGATACTACGATGAACCACATGTTCACGTGGCCGCGTGTACGCATCGCAATTGTTATCGGACTTGCACTACGCTTGATTGCGGCAATATTCTCTCAGGGGTATGCAATGCATGACGATCACTTTGTGATAGAAGACGGTCCGATGAGGTGGTTGTTAGTGGATTATGGGGGTTGGTTCAGCAGGTCCGTGCCACCTGGCCATAGCGTTGTATATCCATCTATTTTATTTGCGATTATTTCTTCGTGTGTAGGTATTGGCATCACCGATCCTCAACAGCAGATGCTGGTTGTGCGTGTGCTCCATGCCCTCGTGGCAACGTTGGCCATCCCGCTAGGTGCGTCTATTGCCAGGAGATTAGGGACGGAAGAGTCTGCCCGCTCCGCTGCGTTTCTGATTGCGGTATTGTGGGTGTTGCCATTCCTTAGCGTGCGGTGTCTTATCGAGGTGGTATGTATTCCGCCCCTTATGGCAGGTGTGTTCTTGGTGATACGTCGGTCCTCCCCGCGCGACCTTGTACTTGCAGGGCTCGCCTTTGCAGGTGCATTTATGTTCCGATATCAAACGGCGCTTCTTCCAATCGTATTCGTTGGTGTACTTGCAGCACAACGTCAGTGGCGCAATGCAGGTATACTTGCTTTGGCCTGCTTGTTTTTTGTTTCGGTAACGCAGGGTTTGGTAGACCTCTTTGTATGGGGCTCCTTCATGGCCGCCCCAATTGAATATTTGCGCGGGAGTATGTTTAGTGCGGACGATTATGTGAATGGACATTGGTGGATGTATATGTTGCTTTTGATTGGCATACTCATTCCCCCAACTAGCGTGATGTTGTTGTGGAAGATGATCTCTGATAAACGACCAACACTACGATATGAGCTGGTGCTGCCATTGGTGATTTTCACAATTGCACATTCACTTGTTGCAAACAGGCAAGAACGTTTTCTTATTCCCATTGTGCCGTTAGTTGTTGTGGCGCTAGCTGTAGCCTGGACTGGTCGGCAAAATATTTCATATATCCGATGGACTCAAGCTGCATGGGGATGGTTCTGGGTAGGTAACACTGCATTGCTCGTGCTCTTTACATTTTCATATAGTAAACGATCGCGTGTAGAGTCGCTCACCGTTCTCTCACATCAACAAAATGTTGAACGCGTTGTTGTTGTTACTAGGCCTGGTGTGTTTGTTCCAACGTTCTATCTCTACCCACACGTTCCACTTCTTGTTGTGTCTACGGATACCACCTCGAGCACATGGACAGATCTAGCAGCGTTCCATCCCACACACGTGGTGTTCTACGACAATGCCTCGTTTGTTGAAATGCATGCCCGTGTAGTAAGAGCAACTGGACATCAACTCCAAACAATTGCAAGTATAGAACCAGGTTTGCTAGATGCCACACTTCATTATGTGAATCCACTTGGCAACAAGAATGAGGTAGCAACGGTGTGTGAGATAGTTGCTAGTAACTGAGTTACGGACGTCATCTCGTAGTTACTAACACGTTGGTATAGAACGAAATACCCCCCCCCAAAAAAACTGCAAAACAGTCAAATGGGCATGTAGCAATTCACGTAGAATTGTACGTTGGTTGGTGAACAGCGGTAGAGAGGTTGTCAGGTGTACACAGGCTACCTGTGACATTATTGTTTGCTTTGGGATGGAGGATGATATGAAAGCCGTAATTGTTCTACTAACCACAGCCGTGTTCTTGGTGTGTGCTTCGCTTGACGTGCGAGGGCAGTCGCCAAGTAGCTGCGATTGCCAGTGCGGGTTGCTATAAGGAGTGTACTACTGAACCGGTGTGCTGTTGGAGGCATAGGCGCTATTGTGTTGATGGGTCCACAGGCGAATGCCGACTAGCTACTCAGTTTCATCACTACGATTGGTCTTGCTCTAGTGGTGCAGCGTGTAGTGAGGGTTGCATCGTCCCAACAACATGCAGTCCTGAACCAAAATGTTCTACGTGCCAACCTTAATTCATACTTCGTTGTTTTATCGCGCTGTTTACGATGTTGCCAGCGCGATTTAGTAGAATGTCTTCGGGTCAATTCGGTTAATATTATTCAAAGCAATGAAAAGCAATGACATGATCAGAATCATTACAATATTCTTTGTACTGTTAGCTTGAAATTCTGTTTGTTATTCGCAGGCATGGCAACAGCTTGATTTTGCATTAAACGCTCGTTCGCCAGAGTCGGGCCAGGGGGGCTACCAGTATCTGAACAAGACGTGGGCGTATGACCAGAATCGACGGACTATTGCCGTTGAGTGTGGGCCGTACATTCTTGTTTCTCGAGACTCGGGCACTACGTTCCAGGCAGCAGACATTCCAATAAAGAGAAGTTTTTATGGATCTCTACACGCAGTTGCTGCTGGAGATTCGCTCTTCTATATCCAAAGCAGCCAGAAGCTAGTAGCCGTGGAGTTAGGTTTGTTCAGAGTGGCATGCACTTTGCGAAACAGCTCAACAATGGAAGTGTGCTTGCTGGTGCAGACTGATTGTGGGTGTCTGCCGATACAGGCCGCACATGGCGTTCAATTGCGGCCGCTGGTCTGCCACGCAAGAGCAAAGGTCAAATCGCACGGATAACCTCGATGTGTGAGGACAACAAGGGCACGCTCTATGCAGGACTGTCGGGTAGAACCATGACGGTAGACACTGGAGTGGTAGAACAAGAACCCGGCGGCGTATGGAAGTCCACCAATGTTGGGCAAAGCTGGACCCCGGCTGCAGAATTCCCTGCGTACACGCGCACACTTAACATGGCATACGACGGTAATGGAACGCTATACGCTACTACAACACAACGCACGCAAACACTTGAAGATAATGGCAGGGCAAATGATCTTGACTTTGGAGCAGATGCCTACGTGGTTCGCAATGATAGTCTTATAAAAACATTCACTGAGTTTCTCTCTGGTCTACCAGCGCGTGGCAACCGCGTGCTCCGCAGAGATCAGCAAGGTGCAATGCTCTGTGCAACAATGCATAGCGGCCTACTGCGCACAACAAATGCGGGAATGAATTGGACAAAGGCTGGTGGCGATGAACTCGATACAGTAACGATAAACGACGTAGTAGTGGGCCGAAACAACGAGATCTTCATCGGCCATACACGTGGAGTGATGCAGACCGAAGTGTTAAGCACAAGCATAGAAGAAACACACGGCGATGATGAAGACCAGTCTCGCCGCACAACCGTATGGTGCTACCCTACACCATCCACATAGTCGCTACGCATACGTTTGAACAACATGGACCTTGTGCAAGGCACCAAACCACGCCTCACACTGGTGACGCTGATGGGCGAAGAAGTGATGAACCTCACAGACCAAGCCATTAGAAGTATGAGTAGCCAACGAACAGAATTTGATGTAGATGTGAGCGGCTTGCCAAGCGGAGTCTACGGTCTTGCACTGCAGGCAGGGAAGAATAGTTCGTTTATGAAGGTGATGGTTAATAAGTATTGAGTTAGGGAGCTACAGAGCGCAGCGAAGGGGGACGAGGGACCTCAAGCAGCGCGCCGTGAGAAATGCCCATGGCGGATATGGATCCCCGCCTTCGCGGGGACGACTTTTGTAACCAGTAACCAGTAACCAGTAACGCATTAACTAGTAACTCTCTTCATCTCCCTAATATTTGCCGCTAGATCTCCACTAAACAATCCGCTTCCAGAAACGAGGATTGACGCACCTGCGTTAACGGCATCGCGTGCATTGCTGATTTTAATCCCGCCGTCTACTTCTATTTGAACGTGGGAAAGGCCATTGGAATCGAGCCATGCACGAAGGCGTTCGCAACGGGGGAGGAAAGACTGGATAAATGCCTGACCGCCGTACCCAGGGTTTACGCTCATCATGAGAATAAAGTCGGCATCACCTGCGGCTTCAAATGCAAAGTCGAGTGGTGTTGCCGGATTAAGCACAACGCCAGCTCTGCAGCCAAGGCTCTTGATTCTGCCGAGCGTTGGGTGTAGATGCGGAGCCACCTCTGCGTGAACACTTATCCAGTCTGCACCGGCTTCGGCAAACTGCTCTACCTGATGGTCTGGATTGGATACCATCAGGTGTACGTCCAAAGGCATCTGTGTGATGGCCTTGAGCCCCTTTACAAATGCTGGACCAAACGTGATGGGAGGTACAAAGTGACCGTCCATAACATCAACGTGCAGAACATCCGCACCGGCAAGCTCGCAGGCGCGCACTTCATCACCAATACGGAGTAGGTCTGACGCTAAGAGGGAAGGGGCTATCTGGATCATATGCATGATTAAAAAAAAGGATTACAAAACACCCCAGATTGTGAAATGCCCTGCCTACATACGTTACTGAGCTGACGTTGAAGACGCGTCTGAAAAGCTTCAACGTGGCTAGAGTCATCGGAGAACATCAATTTGAGACCCGCACCTGAAAAATCATCGTTTGTATAACAACGCCAGCGCCCAGAATAGCTACTAGTGCGTTCAATGATTTTGGCTTGATTTATTGGTTTGCAGGTGATGCAAAGTGAATAGAATGAAACACCTCGCTCACCCTTGCCACTTCTAATCTTGCGAAGTTCAAAATGAGTTGCGTGCACGGAACCATCTTGTCTAATCGCAGACTCAGGAATATGGCGTGTGTACGTATTGCTCAATGGAGTGGCGAAGGCAGTGGGAATTTCTCAGGCACGTTCTCAGTTAAGGCCCAAAAACTTGTTGGAACTGTATCGACGCTTGAAAAAACAGAATCTCGAACAGTCTGCCTCGAAACTATGTTCCGGGAACGGTCCACCTCCATCCTGTAATGAGTTCCGTCCGTGGCAACCTCAATTAGAATTCTGTCGTCTGCAGTGCAAATGCAGAAATACGGGACAAAGCGCATGAGGTGCAGTCGCCTAAGGTAGAACTTTGACCAGTGAATCGCTCCGTGATCCGGTTTTGAGCTACCGTATCCGTCCCAATTTTCTGCAAAAAAGTAAAACGACGTGATTTGTTTCAATTGGCTCGTAAATGCAAAAAAATTGAGTAGCTCGTGAGGTCTTACGTCTTGTGCATTGCTACGTGCATCGTAGGATTCAACGCGCAGACTTTCGTTACTCGAATACAACGTGGTGGCCCTTGTATGAACTGGGCTCAATAGGTAGTTAGCAGGGGGCTCACGTAAGAGTATTGGGGACATGAGAACTACTTCTTCCTAATTTTTGATGAGTAGTTCTTCAATTGCAGATTCGAGAAATCACGAAGATGAATTGCTGACTCCTGATTCATGATCAGCGCTGCGGTTACTCGGCGTTGAACTGTACTGATCTTTATCGGGTTGCCGCCAACAAAGACGAGTGGAACGGAGCCATATTCAATATATAAATGCGTAGCAACAAGATCCAATTCCGCAGATGTACTAGCCATGGCCCCGCTAAAACAAATGATTGGGGATTGAGAAGAAATGCCTATCTCAATATCGGGAGCATTTTTCCCAGAGTCATCTTTCGATAATGTTTTTATACCCATTAGTGTATTCCCAATCACACAATGTGACGAATCTAGTGCTAGAAATCTACGGCATTTATTTGTCTGGTTCTGGAATATCTGACAGACGTGCGAGGTGGCCTGCAATGCGGTTCCATGTAGTGCGATGATATGTTGGTGAAGGCATTTCCATCACGCTTGTTATATCGTCTACATATTCTGGACTACGCATTCCAACAAGAACCATGTTCACACCATGTGTGCAACGTAGTGCCTGCACAGCAACATGCTGAAGTGGTGTATCGATTGGCATGCCGAATTCGTCAGCAAGTGCCTCGCGAAGTTCTTCTAGTGAAGCGTTTTCCTCGCCGGCGTAGATAGAGTCAACGTCATTTATAACGCTCGTAATATCTGCATGGTAGGTCTGCACGGCTTCAACATCTAGTGAGCGCTGAGCAAATACAGCAACGGCATCAAGCCGGGGGTCTAAATACGCGTTCCGTACATCGCGCCAATGTGGCAAACCCTCAAACTTTTCCCACGAACCGCACAAAACTTCTGCTACGCGAAATGCTTCACGAACAACTTGCCTCTCTCTCTCACTAAGCGAACTGTTTGCTAGGAGTGAATTAACGAGGTCGTGTTCGGATATCTCGAGTGCATGGATGCGTTGTTCAACATCGTCTGGATGAACGATATGCGCGGGCATGGTATGAGATACAAGTCGTATCAAGTCGTTGTCTACAACCGCATTGAGCGGTCGGTTTACAACAACACGTATACCTAGTTCAGCGGCACGTTCTAGCGTTGTTAGTGTTCCATCTGCCTGATTCAAATTTGTAGCAGCGGCATGTTCAATCAGATTCATCGGCATCTCTGCCGTTGTAAAATGATGATCGGCGCCACCAACAGATTGAGCTAGTGCAATACATCGCTCTAGTGAAACACTGTCCGGAATATCAGCGGAACTTGCAAAAGTATTTGAGGACACGCCATATGCGGCTATCCTGCCACTAGCTACGGAATTTTCTAAGAAGGCAAATGCTAATTCAAGTCTGCGGTAGAACTCAACACGTGAGGCGACTAGTTCTGTGCCTTGTTGCTGCGCCACTTGAAGGAAATATTCAGGATTGTGCAGCAGAACCACGTCAAGCCTGTTTACTCCACATCTTTCCAAAGATGTTGAGATGGCCGAATCCAAAAAGTGTGGCTCTATGCAATGCCACACGGTGTCTGACACCCTTACGATATCGTCAAAGCCCATTCCCAGTGCGTCCTGCGCTTTTGCTGCGTCAAGCACATCGCCCTGCATATAGCCAACTTTTGTGATGAGAAGGGGGCGTTCTGGTGTAGTAAGCGTTCGCATTACAGCGCCAACCAAAAGTTCACTGCTGCCATTGCCGTAGTTCGACGAAGTATCGATGCAACTCACGCCAAGCTCAGGGCCAAGACCGATGGCATAGCGCAACGCCTCCTCGTGAACAGGGTCTGTGTGTAGCACACGGTAACAGCCAAACCCCAAGCCCCCTGCCGTAGATGTGGTGACAGTTTCCATCACCGTCCTCCAAATGTTATTCCAGCTTGAAAGCCATAGGGGGTTTGGCCCCGTTCGTTTGTGAACCACGAGCCAACAAGGGCTGCATGAAGGCGGAGCCAACGGTTAATCTCGATGTTGCCGCCTAGCCCAACAATTGTTGAAAGTCCGATTGTCATCGTTGGGTCGGAAAAGAAGTTAAAACCAGCAGCCCCCCTATCTGAACCAAAACCAATCCCAGCCTGGAGATAGGCAAACGCACCGAGGTGTGCGTCGCCAGCGAGATAATAGCCTGGACCAAGCATCAACGACAACATTTGTCTGTCGTCTACACCAACCCCACGGATGGCCAATCCCATCCATAAACGGCGGGGTCTGTCTACGTCAAAGAAAGATTGGATAGCAAAGCCACCGTTGGGTACGTCACGAGACTGTGGTGCCCAGGTACGTTGTACAGATAACATCGTCCATGAACTCGATGGGCCACTATCATCAGTGATTTCTTCTTGGGCGGAGACTCCCAAGAACGTAAAAAACGTCAGAATGAGCAGGGCTAAATCGCGTGTGGGTATTGGCATCATGCAAAAATGCGTCATGGACGCGCGAGGTAAGGTATTTTTGTACGTTATGGACAATCCAACACCACAGAAAAAGGTCATTCTCTCGGGAATGCAACCCACAAACAACCTGACGATCGGGCAATATTGCGGCGCCCTTCGGCACTGGGTTGAGTTGCAACACGATTACCACTCGCTGTATTGCGTGGTTGATCTCCATGCAATCACTGTTCGTCAGGAGCCCGCAAAGTTACGACGCCGAACGTTAGATGTGGCTGCTATGTACATAGCTGCGGGGATAGACCCAAACGTTTCGACGTTGTTTGTTCAGTCTCACGTTCCCGAACACACCCAATTAGCATGGGTACTAAACTGCATGGCGGGGTTTGGCGAGGTGTCTCGGATGACGCAGTTCAAAGACAAGAGTGCCCAACATGCAGACAATGTGAATGTGGGCTTGTTTACCTATCCGGTTCTGATGGCTTCGGACATCTTGCTGTATAATACCGATCTTGTTCCCGTTGGTGAAGATCAGCGTCAACATTTGGAGCTCACGCGTAATCTGGCTGAACGTTTCAACTTCCACTATTCACCAACGTTTACCGTGCCCGAGCCATTCATCCCTCCAGTGGGCGCAAAAATTATGTCGCTCCAAGAGCCGCAAAAAAAAATGTCGAAGTCCGACGCAAACGATAAAGCAACAATCTTCCTGATCGATTCCGATGATGACATACGGAACAAGATTAGGCGAGCGGTAACTGATAGCGGAACAGACATTACGTTTGATGAGGCCAAGCGCCCAGGTGTTTCAAATCTTATGACCTTGTATCACATCGTTACGGGACGGACGATTAAGGAGATTGAATCTGATTTTGCGGGGCTTGGATACGCCGAATTTAAGGTGGCAGTTGGTGATGCAATTGTGGATTTCATCAGGCCAGTCCGTGAAAAATTTCAATCCGTTCGTTCTGATGAAGAGGCACTGAGAGCAACACTGCGCCAGGGTGCAGAACATGCTCGAGACCGCGCCAGGAAGACCTTACGCAAGGTGTATAAGAAGACCGGATTTGTTGAATAGGAAGAACCAATATGCCAACCTATGATTTCCACTGCACAACGTGCGGTAAGATGTTTGAATTCAATCAGTCGATGAAAGATGAGCCCCTTACGATGTGCCCAAGAGAAGTGTGCGAGCAACCTGTTAAGGGCAACGGCATCGTAGAGCGACAGATAACTGGTGGTGGCGGAGTGATTTATAAGGGAGGGGGCTTCTACAAAACCGACTATGTAAAGAAGTCTGGTGTAGAGTCTGGTGGAGAGACTTCCGGAAAATCTTCTGGGGAAGGTTCATGACGTTGAAGCTTACGCCTATTGGCGATTCTGTCCCAGCGGCCGACCTACTCAACGGCCTCAACCCAGCGCAGACTACTGCTGTTCAAACAACGGAAGGTCCGCTCCTCATCATCGCTGGTGCGGGAAGTGGGAAAACGCGTGTTCTCACACTACGTGTTGCCTATCTCATGCGTTTGGGTGTAAACCCTTCGCACATTCTGGCACTAACGTTTACCAATAAGGCGGCGCAGGAGATGAAGGAGCGGATATCGCATCTCGTTGGAAGCCATATGGCAAAGTCCATGTGGGCGGGGACGTTCCATTCCATCTTTGCCCGACTCCTTCGCCAGTACGCAGATCGTATTGGATATACTCCGGCGTTTACCATCTATGATACTGATGACCAAACGGCAGCTATCAAGGCCGTGATGAACCAGCTTGGGATCTCGCAGCAGGTTATCCCACCCAATGGAGTACGGGGTAGAATATCAAGTGCAAAAAATTCGATGATTTCATGGCAGGAGTATGCACGGTCTGCAGACTCGATTCTTGAAAAACAGACGGGTCAGATTTTTGAGGAGTATGAGAAACGTCTAGCACAAAGTAATGCGATGGACTTTGACGATCTCCTACTTAACACGATTCGTCTCTTGGAGCACCATCCAGATGTGTTAGATCAACTTCATGATAGGATCCGCTATTTGTTAGTAGACGAATATCAGGATACCAATAGGGCACAATATCGCGTTGTGAACATGTTGGCAAAAAAATACCGCAACCTTTGTGTTGTGGGTGATGATGCGCAGAGCATCTACCGCTGGCGTGGTGCAGACATCAAGAACATCCTCGACTTTGAACGTGACTATCCCGAAGCCGCCGTTGTGCGGCTCGAGCAGAATTATCGGTCAACAAAAACCATCCTTGCTGCCGCAGATAGCGTTATTAAGCGGAACAGCAAACAGTTGAAGAAGTCGCTCTTTACGGAGAATGCTGAAGGTGAAAAAATCACCGTGTTGGCCTGCCGTGACGATCGTGAAGAGGCGGACATGATAGCGCGCACCGTCCGGTCTCGCATATCGCAGTATGGCTATTCGTACAAGGACGTTGCCATACTCTATCGCACCAATGCTCAGTCTCAAGCATTGGAAGACGCTCTTCGAAGAGGGAATACGCCATATCATATCGTTAGCGGTGTAAGCTTCTACAAACGCAAAGAAGTCAAAGACGTCTTGTCCTACCTCCGTATACTCGTGAACCCAAATGACAGTGAGAGCATCCTACGTGTAATCAACGAGCCCGTGCGTGGCATTGGTGCTACCACGCTCGACCGCGTACAAGAGTTTGCCACACGAACGAACACTACAGTGTTTGACGCATTGAAGAAGGCCGCCATCATTCCGATGATGCAGCAGAGGGCAATCAAAGCCATCCAGGATTTTGTTGGCATTATTGAGCGTTTTCAAGAAATGCTCTACGAACTTGCACCTGCTTCCCTTGCTCAGGCATACATCGAGGCAACAGGTTTGCCTCAGATGTACAAAGTGCAACAGTCAGAAGATGCTCTTGACCGATGGAATAACATCGAACGTGTGCTCGACCATATTGCAGAGCAACAAGAGCTCGACGAGACGTTGACGATGGTAAGCTATCTCGAGCAGATTGCCTTGTTGAGTGATACAGACGATCCGCAGCTCGGCACAGAACGTATCGCCATGATGACCATGCATGCTGCAAAAGGACTCGAGTTCCCACTTGTGGTTATTGCAGGACTTGAACAAGGATTATTCCCGCTGGCAAAAGCTGAAAACGACATCAACGAACAAGAAGAAGAACGCCGGCTCCTCTACGTGGGCATCACACGCGCCAAAGAACAACTTGTGCTAGCCTATGCAGAACGCCGTTATCGTTTTGGTGAACTCGTGTTCTCTCGGCCCTCCATGTTCCTTGGAGAAATCGACAAAGAGACATTAGCCCCTTCTGCTCGTAGCATGACGGGTAATAATTCTCAGCAGGCTGCGCCGCGCCCCTCCCCAGCGTATTCGCAGTCTTCCCAAACGGAATCGTATTCGCAGATCCCCATGCCCAAACGTTATACAAGTGTTAGTCAGCCAAAGGCAAGGGGCGTGCAGGGTCCAGCAAAAGAGGGCCCATCAACCCTTACCACAGGTCAACGCGTAAAACACCCAATGTTTGGTGCAGGCATTGTTACCGCCGTTAGCGGCACAGGCCAAAGCGAAAAGGCAACCGTATTGTTCGATAACGGTCAGAAGAAGCAGCTGATGATTGCCTTTGCACGACTTGACACGTTGTAGTTGCACCCGCTCGCTTTGCAGTGTTGCTTTGCAGTGCAACTTGTGCGGCCTACGCCGCCCGAGGAATCGAGAACGTAATGCTCGTACCCATCCCTAGCGCCGATGATACGGTAAACGTGCCACCGTGGAGTTCAACCAGGCGCTTGGCGATAATAAGGCCAAGGCCAATTCCTTGTTGCTCTTGTGACTGGCGGCGGAACTGACGGTAGGCACCAATCTGGTTGAGCTCTTGTTCCTGCATGCCAACACCGTGGTCGCGAATTGTGAAAACAACGTCGCGAGAGGTTGCAGTTGCATTGATCGAAACCGGAGTTCCGAGTCGGCTGTAATAAAGGGCGTTGTCTATAAGCTCCGTAGCAATCTTATCAAGATGCTGCTCCATTATTGCCAATGGAATGCCTTCAATGTCTAGAGCTACTGTAAGATCGCTCTGGCGCTGATGTGCAAGTGCACGCTGTAGGGCAGCATCGTAGACGATCATCGATGGCTCACGCGATGTGCACTGGCGCATGCGGTCAACGTGAAGGGGGCTTTCCGACAACGTTTCGATCTGCGCATACATCAGGAAGTTGTCCGTTGTTCGGAGTAGTCTGCGGGCCGCTGAAAGGATCTCGGCCGTTACTTCTCGGATGTCTTCTACGGGAACTTCGCTTGCGTGACCGTGTAAAAAGGAGGCCTGACCAATAATGTCCGTCAGCGGAGTGCGATATTCGTGTGGCAGAGCATATAATAGCGACGGCTGAGCCGACGGAGTTTGATTCACCATTGGAGGTGTTTCTCCCACCGTAGGTAGGCCTTGGATTGTAAGGAGAGAACGCATTCCAGCATCGGTGAGGGGACGCGAAATCACTCCAAACGGTACGGATGTCTCAGCAAGGGGCTCCCTTTCGTCGGCAAGTACAATGAACGGCGTGTCTACATTGAGACCGTGTATGTATAGCTTTTCGCGCAAATCTGCCTGCTTTACAAAAGCAGCGTCGATGACCACGGCCGATGGCCGGTGGTGGCGTACAAGCGCCTGCGCAGTTACGAGGTCAGACGCGAGAAGCACCGACACATCGTGCGACATGATGACGCGCGCTGTCTCTCCACGACGATCTGCATCGGCGTCTATCAAGAGTATTGTGCGGGGTGACTGTGCCATAACTGAATGCAATCTATCTCTACCAAATCTTGATTCGTGCACTAGTTATGCCATTTTGTTACATGGTAATATTACGGTCAGGTTACCCCTTCAGTATCGTTGGTCTATCTCGAAATTCCTTTGTTTAGCCGTTTCTGGCATTTCCCTCCTGCTGGGAAATGTGTGTTTATACGGTCAACAAATAGCCCCTTTGTTACATGCGCCAAATCAGGTTTTTGGGAAGGGGATTGAGTTCGGAGTGAATAAAATCACGAATACGTTTGTGTGGATAGGGAATGCCGACCTAGAAACAAGCTCGGATTTGGGCGATTTTAGGTTTGTAAATCAGTACCGATCTTCGGCGTTTAGGACGGTAACGCTGGCTACGCGAGACGATGAAACGGCGCAACTATCATGGATGTATAGGGTTACGCCATCAATGTCTACCATAGTTCGCCAGGGCTGGATTACATCCAGAGACTCAAGAAGTGTCGGCCTGAACTCCCTCGAGCGTTTGAACATAGCCGGTGGCATTCGTTACCAGCCAAGTCCAGTGGCTCTGGTTGAGGCAATTGCAGGCATAGAGTCGCTCACTCAAGTAGGGGTCCAAGCTACGGGGCCCCTTGCGGGGATTAGTGGCCGGTTAACTGAACTGAATATCGAGCAATGGCAGATTGCAGGTACGGGGCTTGCAGATTGGCAACGGCTGGATTCGCTACGGACAAACACGGATCTGGACCTGCGCGCCTCGGTTGTCCGCTCACTTGCTGAGGGATCTGCACTGCGTCTGTCTGTTGAGTCGGTTAACCTCGGACGAGAGTTCTTTACGGTAACAGACCCAACGCAACCTCTGAGTGTTGAACAACGAGCAGAACGCCGGCTAGTTGTTGGAGCAGATGTGTCATATCGAGTGGTGCCTGCAATCACATTGGGGATTGTATCGAGTCTACAAACAAGTGGCGTTAATCGTGGGTATAAACAACCGGTCTCAACAATTCCACTCACGTCAGTTGAGAGACAATTGAGTGAACTTATCATCGACGTTGAGGGCTATGCTTCGGTAAACCTACCCACCGTTTCTGCCATGGCTGGAGCGTCCGTATACCAACGGAGCGAACAGAATGGTGTTGGCAATACGCACAACGTAGATCAAGCAGATCTTGAAACTATCCGCCTTCAAGAGTATCAACGTGATAACGAGACCTTCCGATCACGAATGTTTGCAAGGGGCGAGTGGTACCCTTCAGGTGCAGACACGCTGCGGCTAGACGTAACGGGTTGGCTCCTGCGCTACGATACGCCGAGCCAATCGAATGACGATGACCGAGATGAATTGGCAACGGTTGCTACCATTACCTATGCTCGCCGACTCTCCTCTGTACTCTCCATGAGTTTGGGGTTATCAGGGCAATACCTTCACCTTGTATTTCTCAAGTCCTCGCGTAGTGCTCTCAACAACGTGAACAGGTTCTTACGATTCTCACCTTCATTTCAAGTGAATGGCTCGGTGGTTCGTATGCAGCCCCAGCTCGAGATTTTGGCGAACTATACGGTGTATGACTTTGAGGCTTCGTCGTCACCTGTACAGTCGTTTAGTTTCCGCCAGATCTCCTACCGAGACTCGATACGCGTCAGACTAACGCCGGTGTTGCACGCAGAGTCTCAAATACTCCTGAGGTATTTCGAACGATCTACCCTCCAATGGGACGCGTTTGCAGAAACCCCACAAACCGGGAACCTTGAGTACCTAGCTAAACTGCTTATCTTCTCAAATCCATCTACAGATTGGAGTGTAGGTGCTGGGATAAGACTCTATACGTTGGACCAAAAGTCTATCCTTGCCGGTGCACCACCAGTCTCAACGGGAATTGTTACTTCAATAGGCCCCGAATGTGCTCTTCGGTTTACAACTTCTGGTGGGTCTATCCTTACGTTGAACGGATGGTACGAATTCCAGAAAATAAATGTGACACTTCGTCGCGAATTGCCGAACCTTTTATTACATGTAATCGTTCGTATTTGAACGTATGAGTCACCCTACCTACACGCTACATTTGCCAAGCGAACGCCAGTGCATCACGCGGGTAGAGCCGTTTGTTCGTTCAATCCCTGAATTGCAATTACTTGGCCCACAACGTTTTCACGACCTACATGTAGCGCTCACCGAAGCAGTCAACAACGCGATTATCCATGCGCATCATTGTGACGCACGTCTCATCGTTGAGGTAGACGTACAAACATCATCTGCTGAAATCATACTTCTTGTTCGCGATCATGGGAAGGGATTCGATCCCGAGTTGCTGCCAGATCCACGCCTTCCAGAAAACCTCCTACTTGAAGGAGGCAGAGGTGTTTTTCTCATTCGCCATTTGGCCGACGTTGTAGAGTTCCACCACGACGCCGTGGGAACAACGGTCCTGATAAAGTATTTCCTGCCATGATATTCACTCTTTTGTTTTTGCTACTCATTGGTGGGGGCGCCGAACCACGCATGTTCCCTCTCGATGCAGAAAAACACTTCGATACAGTAGCCGCTCGCCGTCACCTTTCATACCTATCCTCAGATATCATGAGGGGTAGAGATACGCCTTCGCCCGAGCTTGAACAAGCAGCAGACTATCTTGAAGGTGCGTTCAAAGGTATGGGGCTCCAGCCGATCAATGGTTTATATTCACAGACGTATAACCTTGAACGAATCGATCTTGCACTGCCTGCGATAATTACTCTCACGCGCGGAAGAGACACACTTCGTTGTGCGGCGCGAACAGACTTCATCCCCTTTGAGCAAACAGGTGAAGGCACTATCAACGATGCTCCAGTTGTATTTGCCGGATATGGTATCACAGCAAACGAATATGGATATGATGACTATGCAGGCCTTAACGTAAAAGGATCTATTGTGCTGTTACTTCGTGGGGAGCCGGACAATACAGACAGCGCGAGGTTTATGGGAAAGAAACTCACGAAGTATGCATGGTTAACAGACAAGATGAAAGTAGCGCGAATGAACGGTGCCGTTGGTGTGCTGGTTGTAGACGCGCTCCGTACGCCCCGTAAACCATTCGTATCAGGTTATTCATGGCCCTCACTATTTCCGGCCATAGCCCGCGCTGTCCGCCCCGTTCAGTTAACGGATACAACTGCGAAATTGCCAGCTATCCATATAGGGGAGCGTATTGTAGCGTTCTTGCTGGATTCTATTACGAATGTTGTTTCGATCACACGTGCCATCGACTCTACGCTTCAACCCCGGTCTTTCATGATTGATGATGTGCGATTGTCATGTTACATCGCTCTTGACAGAGAAGAGGTCAGCGTCCGTAACGTAGTAGGAATGTTGCCTGGCACCGAACACCCCGATGAATACGTTGTGATGGGGGCACACTACGATCATGTTGGTGTTGGAAAACCTAATGCCCAAGGAGATTCTATCTACAACGGTGCTGATGACAATGGCTCAGGTACAGCTAGCATTCTTCTCGCCGCCCAAGCACTATGTTCTAGCGTACAGAAGCCATCACGCAGTATTGTCTTCGTTGCTTTTTCTGCCGAAGAAAAGGGGCTTCTCGGCTCAAAGGCATACGTGCGTGCTCCGCCCCTTCCTCTAGATAAATGTGTTGCCATGGTAAACATCGATATGATAGGTCGCTGCGAAAACAACAAGTTGTCCATCGGCGGAAACAACCGCTGCCCAGACCTCATGAAGATAAATGAACAAGAAAATGCCGCCAGCGGACGCCCCTTCAACCTCGCGTACGACATCGATCAATACTTCTTCCGCAGCGACCAAGCATCGTTTGCAATGAAACGTATTCCTGTAATCTTCTACTTTACCGGAGAACACGCAGACTATCACAAGCCCGGCGATGAAATCTCCAAGATAAACATGCCAGATCTTGTTGCCATTACCCGTCTTGCCACACACTTCGTGTGGCGCACAGCTCAACTTCCTAGGACAACGTATGTGCCAAGTGGAGTAGAAGAGTAATTACGAATTACCAATTACTGGCGTCATCTCGTCATCTCTTCATTCCGTCTCTTCATCTCTTGGATGTGTAAAGATGCTTCCAACTAGATCGCGGTAGGTTGTGTGTGATTGCGAGTCGTCTTTTGCGAGCTTCGAGTGCTGATGGAGGGCATCAAGGATGAACTCCATTGCTGTTGCAAGGCGCACGGTGTCTGATGCTTCGATGCTGAACGCTGTGGATGCTAGTGTAGCTAGTGTGGGAACCGCAACAAGTTTGTTGTAGAATTCAACGTTGGTCATCGTATCGTCTACCTCTACGATGTTGCCCTGTTCAAACCAACGAACAATGGCCGCATAGGGATCTGGCTTTACATCGCCAGTTCCTTTGCGTGGTCTGTTCCGAACGTTTGGATCTGGCATGAATAAACGGAACACTTCACGCACGGCCTTACCAACTAAGGCGCGTGCTACTTTTTGTGGGCCTTCTTCTTCGCCTTCAAACACGAGTTCTACTTTGCCTGTAATGCCGGTGATTGCCTGCCCTAAATCGCAAAGGCGAGGGGACACTACGTCTTCACCCGTTAGATAACAACGGCGCTCAGCATTGGAAACAACGTTCTCAAGCGTAGAGATTGTAAGGCGCGCGCTTACTCCACTGGTTTGGTCGACGTATTCGCTGGTGCGTGCGATCATCGCAACCGACTCTATGGTCTGCCGCAGAAAATCAGGAATGATAAGGGGCATTGCTGAACGGTAAACCCACGACTCTTGGCTGGTAATAGCCATGCCGTCCTCGATGGTGCGCGGGTAGTGCGTAAGGATCTGAGATTGGATGCGATCTTTGAGCGGCGTAACGATGGAACCTCTGTTGGTGTAGTCTTCAGGGTTGGCCGTAAAAACCATTACGATGTCCATCGGTAGACGAACGTTGAAGCCCCGTATCTGAATGTCGCGCTCTTGCAGAATGTTAAACAGTGCAACCTGAATGCGTGGCTGTAGATCTGGTATCTCGTTGATCACAAAGATGCCGCGATTAGACCTCGGGATGATGCCAAAATGAATAGCCCCCTCATGTGCGTAGTGTAGACGCTGCGAGGCGGCCTTGATGGGATCGATGTCTCCAATGAGATCTGCTACGCTTACGTCGGGTGTGGCAAGCTTTTCTCCATACCGTTCATCACGCGCACGCCATTCAATAGGTGTGGCGCTTCCATGCTGGGCAACCAACTGAACGGCTTGGTATGATATGGGGCGAAGTGGGTGGTCGTTAATCTCCGACCCCTTTACTACGGGAATGTATTCGTCTAGCAGGGTGGTGAGCTGCCGGGCAATACGCGTCTTTGCTTGACCGCGTAAGCCGAGGAGTAATATGTCGTGCTTGGCCAATATGGCGTTCACGATTTGCGGGATTACACTATCGTCAAACCCTACAATGCCGGTAAATATCGGCTGCTTGGCGCGGAGCAGGGCGATAACGTTGCGCCGAAGTTCGTCTTTAACCGACTCGTATACATAGCCCGATGATTGAAGTTCGCCGATGGTGGTTGGTAGGTTCATGTTGATCGATATGTAGTGATGTTCTCGATGTATTTCGCAAGCATGTCGAATTCTAGATTTACCGCATCGCCAATCTTACTCAAGAAAAGTGATGTTACGCTTAACGTGTGCGGTATCACGGCAACTTTAAATCGCTCTGCCTCAATGTCTGCTATCGTGAGCGAGATACCATTGATGCAGACTGAACCAACAGGGATAAGCCACTTTCTGTATTGGGTAGGGTAGGAAACCCAGATTTCCCAACCTGGACTGTTTCCCTCCAACGTGATGATCGATTCAATCGTTCCGGTGGCATCAACATGTCCCTGAACGATATGTCCGCCAAGGCGATCGCTTATTCGTAGGGCGCGCTCGAGGTTGACTGTTGAACCTGGCGCTAACATCCCAATGGTTGTTTTGCGAATGGTCTCGGCAACCACGTCAACGCTGAATGTATTTGTGGCAAGCTCTACCACAGTGAGGCACACGCCGTTTACGGCAATACTATGGTCGATCCCAAGATCGTCCATCACGCGCTTGGCCCGTATAACAAGCCGTCTTCCGTTTCCCGTATGCGTAGCTTCAACAACCGTCCCGGTTTCTTCTATCAATCCTGTAAACACAATTCAACTTCCTCTAATGAATGCGGTGATACGATCAATGTATTCCTGCGTGCCCATTGTATTTGGCACGTTATCGTGCGCAGCCCCATTTACTTGTATGAATGTTTTTGGTTGCCGCGCTACGTCGTAAAGGCGTTGACCGTTTGTTTCAAGCCGAATGAACGCGTCGCTTGTTCCGTGTAGCAGCAATACTGGACACGTCCTCTGCTGAATCGGTGCGAGATTATCAAACGTTCCTTCCAAGAGATACGAACCTGGGATATTCAGGAGTGTACCGCTCTGAACTAAGGCCTCTCCAGAAGCAAATACAGACTCGGTGATCAATGCCTTGGGTTTGTGCAACGCCGTTGCTGAATAGAGTGCCGGGAAGCCCCCTAAAGAAAAGCCATAATGAACAATCTGCGTGCTGTCTACATCTTTTCTGCTCAGCACGTACGTGAGAGCAGCACGAGCATCGGTACGCAGCGTACTCTCTGAACTAGTGCCCGTGCTTTTGCCATACCCACGATAGTCGTAGATAAAAACATCAAACCCTGCAGTGTAGAGAAGTTCAATCCTTTCCCAGTAAAGCTGCAGATTGTCTTTGTTGCCATGGTGGTAGATGATTACCGGATGTGGGTTAACGCGCATTGAGTCTGGCTGGCGCACGTAGTAGCCATAGATCGTTTCCCCATCAGACGCCATCGAAACTTCTATTCGGCTGGTGTCTGGGATTATGGCGCCACTAAGTGTGTATTCGGCAAGGGGATCTGCGTTAAACAGGAATCCATCCATCGAACAAGAAGAAAGTATCATACTCGACAAAAGTATTGCGACTAGTACGAGTATTGCGAGTAGTGGTCTCATAACGTGATTATCCCGGCAATAAATCCACCGAAGGAACCCATGCCGTCAATTGACGACTTGCCTTCAAAAAGTCCGGAACGTGTGTCTTGATTTGCGGCCTGCCATATCAGTTCCGCCTGCAGACTCACGGCAGATGATATTGGAAATTGAATTCCAACAAAAGGACTGAGGAAAAATGCTCCCGGTTTCCACTGAAACGTACCATGCGATCCCGTATACCCAAGTGTTTTTTCAGCGATTTCCCAGCTTGCATTTACGGAGATGTTTGGATAGATACGGGGCGATACGGGGCTGCCAAATTTCATGAAGCCAATAAGCTGCACAGCACACGTGATCTCAGGAATAGCCGCATCCTGATGCAAAAGACGGGCACTTGCACCTAGGTCTAGTCCACCAACGGCAAAGGCCGACATAAGAACGTGAACATTTCCGTGAATTGTTACGTTGCTGCATACGCCGTGGGCGGCACCTACTGTTAGGTAGGGGACAAAACCAAGAGGCGACGCAGAAGGCACGATTGGACCCCCAAGAGATGCCGAAATTGTGCTCTGTTCCCTTTGTAAAACGCGCACCGGCCTACTCGATCCGCATCCGATGCAGAAGAGAATTAGAAAGAACCATTTGCATAGGTGAGTGGGGGCAGTCATATTGGGCTCATCAAATCAACGTTTACGAAGATACCGCCCCTTTTCTGCTCGGTAACCACTATGCCTCTTTGGGCTACATCCACATCATCTTCTTTGCTCTTGAATGCCGTGGGCGAGCAAGTGCTGCAACGCCGCGTTGCTGCACTGCCCGATGGTCCACTTCTTGTTGTTGTCCCTACCTCACGCCAACGCAAGGACATGCTAGTTGCATGGGCCCAGAATCATGGCAGGGGAGAACCTCCTGAGATTATGACGATGAGCACGTTTGTTCGGACGTTGGGGAGGCAGCTTCTGCCAGATGGACCGCGCATTCTTCCTGATGCCTCAGTGGACGTGTTGCTTCGGTTTGCCACACGAGCGGCAGATGTACCTAAGGGCGCAGTGCGCCTGCGGGCTTCACGAATCGCTCGATGGGCTCAGGAGGGTAATTCTGCGGATCTGGTGAGAAGTCTATCAAACCGTGTTGATGGCGCACGCAGACGAAGGCATCTGCAGGTGCTGTCCCAGGTGTGGATGGCATATACAGACCTGGTAGGGCGCAGAGCGTGCGACCGTGGGACCTATGCTGCGAAGGTTGTGGACGAAGCAGCCAGACGCAATAGTATCCCATACAAAACCACGTCTGGTGACATTGTGAGCAGACTTCTCGTGCTTGATACGCATGGGTTAACGTTTACCGACAAGATGTTGCTTCATGCACTATGCCGCAGCAATTGGGATGTGGGCATTGCATTTGCTCTAGATCATGCGGTAGAAAATGGCCAACTGACTACGAGATCACAAACCGACCAGATGTGGTTGGTTTCTCATGGATGGGCAGGGGGCACTGTTGATGTAGAGTGTTCTCCAACCATTACCGTTAAGAAATTTCCGACGCGAACCGACGAAGTACGAAGAGCCTTAGCACTGGTTAAGGAGCATCTTCAACGTGGGGTTGATCTTCGCAATATTGCGATCTGTGTTCCTGGTATTGTTGAGTACCGGAGACTCATTCAGGAACTCGCAGAACAAAGTCAGATACCGGTAGACATGGACGGAAGTAGGATGTTGGCTTCGTCTCGTACGGCCTCTGCCGTAAGGTCGGCATGTGACGTTATTGCCAACGCCTGGCAACGTACAGACGTAGAGCGCATGCTCAGAGATCCGTTGATTCGCCGGTCGGTTCCAGACGTAACAGATCTCCTGCGTGTTGCCATGGAAGACAGAATCATTGGTGGTGAAGGGGCTAGTGCTTGGCTTCAGCGTTGTGAGCAACGCAGAAACGATGCTAATGTTCTAGCAGAGTCGGAGCGCGATGATGCTGAGGAGTGGGGCAGAAAACGTCGCAGGTATGACAAGGCAATGCGCGTGATTGTTGCGTTGCGTCCAAGGCTCGACGTGCATCCGGACCGACCCATTGATGCTGGGCGATTTTCAGAAATTGTACTCGAAAATATCTGCAATAACCTTGGAGTTTTTGCGCAGGCGTGGAGTATCGAAAAATCTGCTCCTGATGCAATCGAGGAAACTCTTTCTTCGTACCGGGCGATTTCTCGAGATCATCGTCTTCCGCCAGTCCGTTTTTCTGAACACCTTGACATATGGTGGACAATGGTGCAGTGTATATCGTTGCCATCGGAGTGCGCAGCACATACCGGACTTGCCGTCCTTCAGCCCGCAGAACTTCGTAGTAGAGCTCGCAAACTTGTGATTGCTGTTGGTTGTGTAGAGGGAGAATTCCCACGGAAACAACAGGACGCCCTCGACGAAGATCTGATGCCAGGGGCACATGAAGAGGTGGCACGAGAGTCGATGTCTGATATCTGCGCCTCGGTTGGCCAGGACGGATGGCTTCTATGCACCTATCCCGAGACGCTCGAAGGTTCTGCCGTGTTGCCCTCGGCGCTTCTTGAAGGCCTCGCGCATGGAGAAGTACCGGATGGTGTATGGCAGTCTCTCGATACTTCAGTAACAATACTGCTGGACCAACGAGACGTTCGCGTTCGGGCAGAAGAAGCCCCATGTATTGATTCTTCGCAAACGGGCAGTGTGGCCGCCGATCTTGATGACGTAGCACGTGAGGTGTTTGATGCCGACATCCTTCGGCCGTTGAGTCCATCAAGACTTGACGTAGTTACCCAGTGCCCCTTCAAGTATCACGCTCAGAAGACTCTGCGGCTTGATGATACCGGATACGATGATGAGCGCCTCACACCTTTGGAACGTGGTACAATTCTTCACGAGGTAGTTCATCGCTTCTATCGCTCGTATCAAGGGTTGAGTGCCGGAATCGTTACAGACGTGCCATCATTGCTAGCGGGGAGTGTAGATCTTCGCACCCGTGATATTTCTGAACATTGGAGCATTCTTCGAGAAATGCTCGATGGAGTACTCGCAGAATATCCACATGATCACGTATATGCGGAGGTTGAGCGCCGGGCATTGGTTGGAACCGACGTTCGTGCGGGCCTGCTTTACCGATGGCTCGTTAATGAGATCAAGGCGCAAAATGATACGGGTTTTGTGCCCGTGTTGTTTGAGCATGAAATCGAAGTGGAGATTGAGATTCCGTTTGCGGATGGGAAACGACGTGTATTGGTAAAAACTCGCGTGGATAGAATCGACGTAAAAGTGGATGGTGATGGGCTCGAGTTTGTTGTAAACGATTACAAATCCTCAATTGCCGCGCACCTCACTCGAGCTAACGTTGTAAATGGTATTGTTACCCAAATGCCAATCTATCTTGTTGCTACGCAGGCATATTTCCATTCTCTTGGCATCCAAGCCAGACCTGCCGGCGCAGTCTACAGGGCCTTTGGTAACGAGCTTCGATCATTGGAGAACGTAAAACATGCAGTGCTTCTCGCCGAACCGAGTTCGTCGATGGGCAAATCGGCAAAGTTTCGTGACGACTTGAAGAACCTTTCACTTCAGGATCAATTGGAACGTATACTGCAAAACATTTCGCCTGCAATCCTCGATCTTCGTGGTGGAATGTATCCTGTGCGTCCTACCAAAGATGCATGTGCTACTTGCTCGTTTGCAGCGTTTTGCAGACTAGAACAATGGGGAACACTATGAAGCGGGATCCCGTGAAACCTCTCGTCACTGCCGATTTACGTTGGAAGTGCCCGCAGACTGCACTGCCATTCCGACTTTCAACAAAGGAACTCAAGCCATTGCGCCGCATTGTAGGACAAGAGCGCGCTGTTGAAGCTCTCAATCTTGGTGCACGGATGCGAAGTCAGGGCTACAACATCTGGGCTTCGGGTGTTGTTGGTACGGGGCGCATGACAACGATAAAGTATATTCTTGATGCACTTCGGGGTGAAAAAACTCAACTGTATGACTTTGCCTATGTGAACAATTTCCGTCAAGCCGATGCCCCCGTCCTCCTGCGTTTTGAAGCGGGCGAAGGTAGGGTGTTCACCAGAATGATTGATGAAGCATTGTCTGTAGTACGGCGCCGGATACCGCAATTGTTTGAAGAAGAGCAGTTCCAAGCAAAACGTAAAGAGATCATCCAGAGATACCAGATTCATGAGAAAAAGCTCATTGAGGAGTTTGATAAGAAGATCCGTCCTACCGGCTTTGTTGTAGGAAATCTTCAAGAAGAAGACGGAAGTCAGAGAACAGAGGTATTCCCGATAGTAGAAGGTAAGCCCCTTGCCATCGACGAACTAGATACGTTGGTTCAACAAGGCAAGATGACCATGGAGAAAGCCCAGGAGTTGGCTAATGCTTATGCTACATATCGAGAGGAGCTAACGGACATGGGTAGGCGCTCCATGCGTGTGATGGTAGACTTCCGCAAGGAATTGTCAAAACATGATAAGGACGCAGTTGGATTGTTACTCAAGACGATATTCGAAGATGCGCGTTTGAGCTTTCCACGAGAAAGGGTAACGGAATATCTCAATGGCGTGGTTAGGCATATCCTCGACCGCCTCGACGAATACGTTCGCGTATATCAAGCAAAACACGGCGGAGTACTAGACGAGCCAACAGAAGAACTTTTGCGAACCCTTGAAAGACTTACCTCCGTTAACCTCATCGTAGATAACTACGAGGCCAAGACGGTACCGGTTCTCATCGAAACAGTGCCAACGTATGCATCGTTATTTGGAACGATAGAACGGCGTATGGATATGCGTGGTGTGGCCGTGAGCGACTTTACACAAATCCGTGCGGGCACACTGCTACGAGCAGATGGTGGTTACATCGTGATCAATGCGATGGACATTCTTACTGATGCCAACATGTGGGCCTCGCTCAAAAAAGTGATGTTGTATAGAAGGTTAGACATTCAAGCAGTTGACTCGCAATTCCAATTGAACAATCTTAAGCCAGATCATATAAACGTTGACGTGAAGATCATCCTACTTGGAGATCCATCTGTGTATCTGGCCTTGTGGGCTGCTGACGAAGATTTCCATAAGATGTTTAAGGTGCATGCAGAATTCGACACGGATACAAAACGCACTACAGAAATGATCAGGCATTATTGCTCGTTTATCAACCAAATAGCCACGGAAGAGAAGTTGCTTCATGCCGATCGCAGTGGCGCATCCGCCATCGTGGAATGGGCTGTTGCGTTTACTGATTCTAAAGAAAAGATCACGCTGCAATTCAGTTACGTTGCGGATCTTCTACGCGAGGCCTCCCACTTTGCGCGGCAGAGACGTGCACGTATCATTCGTGCCGAACACGTTCAGCATGCGTTGGATATGAGGCATCGCAGAAGCAGCAGGGCAGACGAGTCTATCCGCCACGGAATTCGAAAAGGTCTTCTACTTATCTCCGTTAAGGGTACACGCGTTGGCCAGATCAACGGCCTCACGGTATACAGCAGTGGCATTGTCTCGTTTGGCAAACCGGCGCGTATAACTGCAACAGTAAGTGCAGGAAATGCCGGACTCATCAACATCGAACGCGAGGTTGCAATGAGTGGAGCAATTCACTCCAAAGGGGTGTTGATTCTATCGGGTCTGTTGCGTTCCTTGTTCTCGCGTGCACAACCAATGTCGTTTACAGCAAGTATTGCCTTTGAGCAATCGTATGGCGGCATTGATGGCGATAGTGCCTCAACTGCGGAGATCATTGCTCTATTAAGCGCGGTCTCCAACATCCCTATACGTCAAGACTATGCAATTACTGGATCAATCAATCAAAAGGGAGACATCCAAGCTGTTGGTGGACTGAATGAGAAGATCACAGGATTCTATGAAGTCTGCAAGGACAAGGGGCTAACCGGCACGCAAGGTGTTGTTATGCCGATTCAGAACGTTGGGGACCTGATGTTGGGCGACGACATTATTGAGGCGGTGAAAAACAAAGAATTCTTCATCTATCCGATATCACGTTTAGAGCAGGCTGTAGAGTTAATGATGGGTATTCCAGCTGGACGTATCGACAAGAATGGGAAGTTTCCAGAAGGCACTGTCTTTTTCAAGGTTCAAGCTAACCTTGATGTATTACATCATGCGTCAAAGACACATTAATCCCGAATCATGCAATAGGGAGTTGAATTGGAGGCGCTGTTGAACACGTCGCCCGCAAGACCTTTGTTTCCATTTCTCTTGAAATGGGCATGCGCCACGAAGTGGTCATGAGCTTCACTGGTCACAAGAGCCTCAAGACAATGAAGAAATACATTGCACTAACCGAGCAGGGCAGACGCGAGGACATGGAGAAGGTGTGTGGGTGACAATATGAAAAGCATGGATGACCAGTATGGCAGTTCGGTTATTGATGCAGATCCATGGCGTGTCTGCGACCGCTCAGACCCACGGTAGAAGTTGCCACTCTTTTCCCAAGACCGTCAGCTCACGCAACGGTGTTTCCGTAGGCTGTAACCTTTTGCTAGTTCTATTGTTAGACCCAAAGCGTCACCACGTTATATGGGACACGTGTTTTGTGTGTAAACTTGGATACGAGTCTCAAAAGTGGGTATGAAGATTCATGTAATTCTAAAGAGGTGGCACATGAACTACGTTTTGTCAATGATGCGACAGACGTGCGCGTCTCGCATTGCTCAGTCTATTTTACTTGCGTGTCTCTTGCTTCTTGCAACGCATTCAGCTGAAGCCCAAAAGCCTAAACTTAAGTTACTCGAGCACAACCTCCCGGAAGACTCGTCTATTTCATGCAGCCCAGGACCATACTATGTCGAAGAGTCTGTGCAAAGACGGCCCGGAGAGCTAGTTGATGAGCGATTAGTGTACAGCCATAACCGGTGGTCCGTGCTGGTTAGAGAGTTGTCGGTGAGCGCCGTAGCCGACGAGTTTAGCAAGCACGTTGGTGATACGGTCACGGTAGAATCATGCGAGTATCTTCCTGACTCATCACGTGCAGTTCTGCGCCGCTTTGTGGAAGCCCACGGACCGTGTAGGCTTCGTAGGGCGGGCTCATCATCGAACCCAACAGAGCCATTGTTAGAGTACGATATCATTTTTGACGAACCGACACAATTTGGACCAGTGTTCGACTACGTGATGTTCATGCAGGAGGACAGAAGAACTGTCATTGCCATATCAAATATGCCGGGCTGTGATGTGATAACCAGAGCTGTGACGAACGACCGTGCTTTCGACCCTCGAAGGACTACAGAATATCTTTACAATAACGGAATTCTGGACACATACGGGCCAGCAACCATTTCGAGCAGGACACGGGGATGGGCGCTCTATTCTATCAAAGCTCCTATGGCGTGGGATGTGACGATGGGCCAAGCAGACGTGATTATAGGGGGTAATGATGCTCAACAAGGATGCCAGGACCTTGATAATATCGATTTGGTGAAACGCGAAACTGCTGCCGGAACGGGAAACATAAGATCAACCGTTGGAACACTAACAGCCGCCGCACTTGGTATCAACAGCACTCCTGGCGATGGTTTAAGAGAGAGGTCGATTGCTCCGCTGCGAAGTACTTTCAACGGTGTCGGCGAATCTCAGCATAGCATTGAGACCATAACGGCTGCGGTTGGCAGGGCAGACAATGACAACCTTGCCAATCCAACAGCATCTCCTGAAGGATCAGCCGCTGGGTCTGCACCAAAGTGCGACGGAATTCTGATCTTGAGAGATGATCTGGGGGTAACGTGCAACGGCTACGATGCAACTCAGCGAGTTGAAACAATACTCCAAGCAATTGACGTTGACCTCGACTTTGTAGACGACGCCAATAATCAACGATCTCGTGTTGACGTGATATACAATTCTTATTCGGGGAGTACTTTGGGACTGGAAGGTGTCGACGCTGTCAACCTGGGTGTTGTTTTAGTTGCATCAGCGGGAAACGACCACCCCACGATTCCTGGCGTCACAATGCCTGCCGCCGACCAATTTCTCCATGCCACTGATCACAAACTTGATACAAAAATAATCGCCGTTGCCTCGGTGAGCGATGGAGCCTCTTAGCTGCTAACAACTGCCTACCGTGGCCTCCTAATATTACACCTCCACCTGCGTGGCAAGGAGTTGAGCGATTCACAGATGGGTGGCAGTACTCACCGGGGCTAGACAAGTTTAACACGGACCCCATTGTTATTTCTATTCCGCCTACTCCGAATACTCGCAAAGCTGCGAAGGAATCGGCGTTCGTGGATCTTGTTGCACCTGGTCAAGATATCTGGGTTGCGAGACACTCAACAACGAAGTACGGCTTTGTTAATGGAACGTCCTTATCAGCTCCTCTAGTGGCCGGGGTAGTTGGCTTGATGCTATCCGTGAGTGACCATCTTGGTACGCCGTGGAATGATATAGATGACAGGGCTAATACATCAGCTGATGGAGTTGCCCACCAAAAGCGAGCCTACGACATCCTGACGTTTACAGCCGAAAAGGTGGTTGATGTCAACTCGACCTTCCCTTATTCGCTCCAAACCAGCGACCAGCTTCATCGCCATTGGGCTCAACGAATGGGTTTTGGAAAGGTCAATGCCTACCGTGCAGTTGCCCACGCCGTGCCACACAAGTCGGACTATGAATTCACGACGTCTACGAATCTTGTGTTTGACCCTAATGTCACTAATCCTGATGGCAAGAAGATTATGCACATGGGAGCCAAAATTCACGACGGGCTGGACTGGATCCTGGCAGATGCACGAGGCCCTAATCCAGGCGTGCTTGATGGCGAGGAATTCGTATTGGAATACGGTGGCACAAACATCCCGGGCATCCCGGGTCAGACATTTCAGAATCAGGGCGTGACGCGTATACAGTCGAATAACGCGAACGTGCGGACCGACCTCACCGTACCAGCCGATTGCCTGCTGTTAATTGATGGCATTGTAAAAACAGAAGAAGACGCTTTCACACAAAGCCAGAATAGGATAATTGCTGTAAACACAGGCTCCCGATTATTGATGGAGGGTTTGCTACAGAACATCGAACTCGTTGGCAGGATGACAATTGGTGATTTAATCGTAGATGGTACGGGGCTAGCACCCGGGCTTTGGTTTAACAGGGGTAGTGATGTGTATGGAACTGTTCTGTTGAAGAACGATTCGTGGTGGTTTACCGTAGATGGAGTACACGGAGCAACTACCTTGCGCACTGGTTCGCATGTAAGAATGGAAGGAACACGCAACGTAAACATCAAATTCTCTGGTATTCTGGAGCTCGATCACTCATCAAAAATTTCAGCCACAGTCTCACAAAAGGTGTTAGTAGAAAATGGAACACTACGAGTGTTACCAGGGTGCAAAGTAGAAATAGATGCGCACGTTCATGTACTAGACGGTAGTACGTTTGTAATTGAAGACTCAGCAGTTGTGTACATCAAGAATATTACAGTAGATAAAGGTGGATTCTTTGAAATAAAACCTGGTGCACATGTAATGTTTGGTTCCGATGAGATACATCTTAACGGACACTTCAAGGCAGTAGGCGGATCTCCTCTGAAGGAACGTATTGTTCTTAGCACAGAAGTAGTAACGAATAACACTAACTGCGAGTTCGATCCACGGTTGCACCAGTACTTGCCAACACGGTGCAGAGCGATGTTAGAGGGCGATCCAACAGACGTGACTAAAAGTTCAGTGTGGGTAAGTTATTGCGATGTGAAGAATGTTTCGTTTGAACTCAAAACAATTATCAAGTTCCCAATTGAACACTGTGCCTTTACATCCAACAGGCTCAAGCCAGCAAACATGCCCGGTAATGTTTGGAGTACACAACCGTATATGTTGTTGCACGAGAGTTATACAACAAACACGGGATTGCCTATGCTATTCTACAATTGTACCATTAGCAATTGTTCGTTTGAAGACGTAGGTGGTGCAGTACCCCTACCAGTTATAGGCTACGTACCCAATGTTGATCGGTATCTATTGCGTGGTATTCACGCTACAAATAGCAGAGAAGTACTTGTAGAAAACACAACCTTCAAATACTTAGCAAAAGGGTACAGAGAACAATCGTCCGAAAAGTCAACACTGAAATTCAATACCTTTACTGATAGTGATGTAGGCATCGAAGCGCTCTATGGTATTGTAAATACCTGCAAAAACACAACAGATATCGTTGCAATGCCAATGAACCTGGCTGGGGTAGAAAGGTCAACACACCTCGATAATACATTTAACAGATCACGAGTAGCTGTTTATACCCTCTTGTGCCAAATGCAAGCGTTTCGTAATAACACATTCAATAGTTATTGGACAGGTGTTATGAATACAAATTCAATCATTTCAATGACCAGCCTAGGAGGGAATCCACCTTCTACAGTAAAACACATGTATGGCAGAAATGAATTTAACGTGGAAAATCCTGTGTTGTATATGCCAGACGGCGTGGGGCATCCAAATCCATTTACACGAAGGATGCCTTTATACCCAATGGAGGTAGCACTACTTGCCGATATTACGATGAACCCAGATGGTGTCTGGCTTCTACAATGTGGATATAATAGGTTTTCAGAATTTGCTACTGTTCATATCGGTAAGTCTTATGCACCGGCGGAAGTAATTGCCGTTGAGTTTAATAACTTCCGCGCGGCAGGAGCGGTACGTGAGTTGAATGTAATACCTACGGGCTGGCCAAGAGACATACATGAGGTTGTAGCTGATAATTGTGAAATCATTTTAGATAACGCTAATTGTTCTCCGTTCACATGGGAAACATCCGAGGGTAGATTCGGCAAGATTGCACCACAAAGCGAAGCACAACCAAACAAATTCAACACACAAGTGATTACTTCTACACTTGTTGTTTCTAAAGAGCAGCTTACGGAAGAATTATTAGCCAATGCTATAAGCATACAATGCCGTATAAATCCCAATAACGCAACGTACAGCATTGCTTCGGCCAATGGCACAACAGAAAACAGCAGCACGCTGTCCATGCTAACGGTCCACATACACACATTACCGCTAGGTGTATATGCATTGCAAGTACGCTCTAACAACGCCGTAAGCAATCCGCTGCTACTCTGCTCTATCCTAACCCTGATTATTCAATAAATAACTCCTAAAGGCAACCCCACATGAAACAAGTGCTCATACTCATTGCAGTAGTTATAGCAATTACTGCAACCACTTATGCACAAGAAAAAACAGACTGTGAATGTTAGTGGGAAAATTATGGTAAAGTGGACGACTATATTCAGCCCACATTCTACTTTGATACATGTAACGCAAGGAAATGCTACAACACTGATTCACCACCGCCATCGTGTGAGGAGATTCGGGAGGAAGTTGATCATCCATATATATGGAATTTTTGTTCAGATTCGGGATTAGATGGGAAAGACTCGGCTTGGAATGTTTTCAAGAGATTTCGCAGTAATATGTGTGTAATGCTAGGCCAGGTGCCGAATATATTTATTAGGCCATATAGCAAATTGAGAGGAGTAGACACATTTGCTCTAAACGAAATAGATACAGCATACTCAGAATTACGAGATTCACTAGAGTCTATATCTCGCAGAATTGGCAATGGCATTAAATTGTTGGTTACAGGCCCAATAAAACCCACAGAAACAAACCCTGGCAAATCTGATGATAATCATTACTTTGTTCTCTTTGACACTACAGAAAACATGGCTGAGGCAATAATAGAATTTCAAAGATCAGTAGATGGCCTATACCGTAAATCGGGCACAAGTGGTATATATGCGTGGGGTATTGCGCTGCCTCTAGGAAGTGTTACTACAGTTGGAGGTAAAGAATTAGCACAAACCTTTGCTAACAAGGTTGTTGTTTCAGGCGGAACGCTAACAATAGATAGAAGTATTCAGAACCTACAACTGCGCATAATAAATATTATTGGAGCAGTAGTATATGAACACCCTGAAGCTACTGAACACCATGATGTTTCGTTTTTACCGCAAGGAGTGTTTTTGGTAGCAATAGGTAACTACGCTCAAACAATTGCAATTGTGCGATAAGATTTACAGCCGCACCACTAGCCATTTCTTGCACTACGAACTTGAATTCAAGATTTCCTATTGCACGATCCAGGTTAATGTTTGAAATGACGTGTGCCCGTGAACATCATGGTAAGCCCCTTCTCATTAGCAGCTGCAATAACTTCCTGGTCTCGCACGGAACCACCTGGCTGGATTATACACGACGCGCCGGCCTCTGCCGCTTGCAATAGGCCGTCGGCAAATGGGAAGAACGCGTCCGACGCTACGGCGCAGCCAGTAAGATCAATGCCTGCATCTTGCGCCTTGCGTACGGCAATACGCGCCGAGTCTATGCGCGACATTTGGCCTGCGCCAATAGCAAGAGACCTGTTGTGTGATGCGTACACAATGGCATTACTCTTTACGTGCTTTGCAATCTTCCATGCATACAACATAGCTGCACGCTGATCTTCGGTTGGCACAGTATCGGTTACAACACGCAGGTCCTTGCCGCTAAAAAGAATTGCATCTGGGTCTTGAGCAAGAAAGCCACCTGCTACTGAGCGTAGATCAACAGTAGAAGAATTACGAAGCAGATCTGTATCAACAACAATAAGCCTTCTATCCTTCTTCTTTGAGAGAAGTTCCATTGCGTCCTCATTATATCCAGGAGCAATAATTACCTCTGCAAATAACGAGTGCACCTCCTGCGCAAATTCAATATCAATTTGTCTGTTCACGGCAATGATTCCACCAAAGGGGCTTACCGTATCGGTGGCAAAGGCGTGCCGATATGCACCTACGAGATTATCTGCAGAGCCAACACCACACGGGTTGTTGTGTTTTACGATAACAACGGTTGGCTCGTTAAACTCGAGTGAGATCTTTGATGCAGCGTCTATGTCGAGAATGTTGTTGTAGGACAATTCCTTACCATGAAGCTGTCTAAATATCTTGGTAAACGTTCCGTACAGCATGGCATTCTGGTGTGGATTCTCTCCATAACGAAGGTGCTGGTCTACTCTAAGTGGCGTAGCTGATTCTGTTGGAAACGTAACGCCAACACGTGCGGCCATATACTGAGAAATACGAGCATCGTATGCAGCTGTATGTGAAAATGCCTCCATAGCAAGTTTCTCACGAACGCTGGCGGGCACTTGTTTGTCAGACTTTAGATGAGCAATTATAGTGGAATAATTAGAGGGATTAACCACTACAGTTGTATATCGATGGTTTTTTGCAGCGGCACGCACCATCGCTGGTCCACCAATGTCGATGTTCTCAATAATATCATCATACGATGCATCAGGGCTAGATACTGTCTGTTCAAATGGGTAGAGATTTACGGCCACAATATCGATCTTACTAATCCCATGCTCCTTCATTTGTAGAGCATGTTGCGGATTGTCTACAACGGCAAGTATTCCGCCATGGATTATTGGGTGGAGGGTTTTTACGCGGCCATCCATGATCTCTGGAAATCCCGTAACGTCAGAAACTTTCAGCACCGGGATACCAGCTTCAACTAGGGTGTTAGCCGTGCCACCAGTTGATATAATCGTAACGCCTAGTGAATTAAGCGCTTGGGCAAAATCAACTATGCCAGTCTTGTCCGAGACGGAGAGTAGTGCGGTCATAGAATCGAGAATATTATGGAGGCAGGGAGTGCAAAGATAGTGGGTTATTATCGACCGATAAGTCGGTCATAACTATATTGTATAAAAGAACCTATTCTAAACTTCTCGGGAGTGCCAGATGGCTACAACGCTTGATAAATCCGTGATCACTTGTGATATGGAGGGTGTGATTGAAACGTTTAGTGAGGGAGCCGTACACATGTTTGGGTATCAATCTGAGGAGACTGTAGGCAAGCTGCGCGTTAGTGCGTTTTCTCCTGGACAGGTTGTTCTGCAAAATCTTGGTGGATGGTTGTCTACCGCGGTAAAGGATGGAGAATGGGTTGGAGAAACAAATTTCATACGCAAAGGCGGCGATCTCTTTGGTGCACGAATTCGCATAACGCCAACATTCCGAAACGGTGCGCAAGTAGGTTTCTGCGGCGTAACTGAAGAACTAGATTCTATTGTAGATGTGCCAATAAAGCCTGCAACAAAGGCCATCACGTGGCTTGTAATAACACGTGCCCCATTTTTAACAGCAGCGCTCACTCCTTGTTTTATTGGTCTAGCTTATGCCGGGGGTGTTCTTGGTCATAACATCGATTGGTTACCAGCCATTCTGGCAATATTTGGAGTTGCCTTATTACATCTAGCAAGCAATGTATTCAACGATTATTACGATGTGAGTAGTGGCACAGACCAAGCCAACACAAAGTATTTTGTTCAGTATTCAGGTGGGTCTCGTGCTATTGAAATGGGGCTTATTGATCTCAAGGGAACAAGGAACGTAGCCATAATGTTGGCTACGGTTGCATTTGCAATTGGCGTCTACTTAACCATGACTATTGGAACCGGTGTACTGATAGTAGGGGTGCTTGGCCTTGCCCTCGGTTATTTCTACACTGCCCCTCCGCTAAGGCTTGTGGCTCGTAAGGGGCTTGGTGAAATCGTGATCGGCATGACGTTTGGCCCCCTAATCACTCTTGGCATGTACTATGTTGTTACAGGTGCATTTGTAATGGATGCATTTCTGATCGGACTTCCCACAGGACTGTTAACCACAAACATCCTTCTGATTAATCAAGTGCCAGATGCAGAAGGTGATGCAGTTACGGGCAAGAACCACCTTGTTGTTACCTATGGCCATCGTGCTGCGGTGTGGTTCTATGCTTTGTTTCTCATGCTCTCGATTGGTTTTACAATTTGGCTTGCCCTATACATACAGAAGCCCTTGCTACTTGGAGTTGCAGCTTTAGGCCTCGTTTACGGCGGCTGGATTATTCGCTACATGAAATCGCATCTCTTTGAGCGTAGTCTTGTAAAAGCAAACATCAACACCATTTACCTTCAGATTGTATACGCAACTCTATTCGCTCTGGCCCTTGTATTCTAAGACCGCTTCGTCTACAACATGAAAACTCCCAAAGATCATTGTGGGTCCAACTTTTCTAGCAGCTCTTACAGCCGAGTCGCACTTACGGCTCTTCTTGCTTTGTAAAAAAAATCAGTATCTTAACATCACACGAGGTTGCACTTAACTCGTACATGTAACGGGGTTTACAATGAAACTTTTCATCCCATTTATTGTGCTCGTGCTTAGCCTGTGGTCTCAGAGTGTTCATGCACAACGAGTTGACTGCTTCTGGCCTGAAGGCGGTACCTGCGTTCACAGACCAGGTATCAATTGCAATTTTGTTGCAGGTCACCAGTACGTGGCTACTCAATAACCCCGGTGATACACCTAGATGTCCCAACGCACAACGAGTCACAACATCGAAGTTCGGTTCATGCAGAAGGCCGGCAGTACAGTACACGTTCCCGGATGGCAGTACCACAAACGTTGATTACGATCCATCGATTAGCTGGACCTATTATGACAATCTATTCTCGTCAACCGGTGGAGTGCCGACGTATATAGTAATGGTGGTTTGTACATATGACATTTGCTGTTTGAGGAATCTTACATTCTGTGTTGGTGAAAACGGTTTGATACAGTGGTCAATAGGATCTTGGACACCTGTAGGTTTTTGCCCTCCTTGGGGACCTTGCATATTCAAATTCTGCGGCGGACCCTTGAATGAAAGGTAGAAACGATGATTGCTTTTGTATGCATCTTCCTTGCCACCGTGCTACCCGTTATTGCTCAGCCAGTTACGATGTTGGTGGAGTGTAACCGGGGTGTTTCGTTAGTGTCCAATGCAGCGTATTCTAGCGATGGCAGGGCAATTGTAGTTGGAGACTTGGGTCGGATGGGAGTGATTAGTCAATCTGATCGTGAGTTTACATGGCACTGTTTACCTGAGCAGACATTCCTCTTTGACGCGTGGATTGAGCACGACTCGCTAGTTGTTGTAGGTGAGAATGGAGCAGTATGGTGGCGCAAGAACGATGGAATTTGGAAAAACATTCGTCTTCCCACATCAGAGACTTGTAGGGCTGTTGCCAAACAGGGAAGCACCTTCTATGTAGGGACAGAGGAAGGGAGTATTTGGAAGTGCACTGAGCTTGAACAAGGCACGTGGACTCGAAATTTTGCAGTATCATCTTCGATACTTGACATATATGCTGATGATTCTACCCTTGTGGCAGTAGGTACCGGTTCAGGTTTTTACGTTTGGAGTTCTATTGAAGATCGGTGGATAGACAATTCAACACCTTCCTCAGGATCCATCTACTCCACAGTACGATCAATGGGCGCGAGTTTCATTATAGGCGCAGATTCCGGGCAAGTGATTCGATTTGATCGCGTGCAGAACACAGTACGAGTCTCGAAGTTATTCCCTCCATCACCGTATAAAGCAATGCCGGACTTTCGCGGAAGTAGTGACAGGACACTCTCCATCTGTTCGGCACCAAGTGGAGAGCTGGTTACCTCGGGCTACTACTATGATGGATTGTCATCGGCCATGGGGGTTTACGTCAGCTCTGACACAGGCTCCACGTGGATACGAAAGAAGTTCTATGATATGTTTTCGGAACCTGACCTATTCTATACGGACTACTGTCCGCTTGCATTCGTCTTCAATGAAGTCCTAACAGTTGTAAGTGCCTCATGGGGCGCCCCGATCGTCATCTACCGTTCGACCAATCTTGGATCGACGTGGAATACAACGCAGGCATTCAATTTCTATCAGCAACTAGCAGTAGAAAATTACACTGTGCCTCACTACTTCGTAGATGCAGTTACTGGCGTAGATATTATCCGGGAATCAATGGAGTATTTGACAACACAATGCCAGATTCCAATGAAGTATGAGGACCTCTACACAATTCCGACAAGGACGCTGGTGCAACGAAGATTGAGACGTTCTGGTGGCGTGGTAGAGACCAAACCCTGTCTCTACTCTGCCTGGACGATTCTACAACCTACAACGTACGCCAGGGCGGTTACATTTGATAGGAGACTCTAATCGTGTTGCAATGAGTCTTGACGAGGGTCAAACGTGGCAAATCCAGACACTCGATTCGACGCGAAAAACTGTTTTGTCTCCAACGAGGTTGCTTTTTCTTGGTGAACACAGAATTGCCATCGGATACAATTCACTTTATTTTTCACACTCGGGGTCTACTGTATGGTCCGCACTGAAGATCTCTAGGAATTCAACCGAAGATCTGCTTGCTATTGATGCGATTCAGATCAACTACGATGAAGTTGCTGTTTTGGTATCGGCATGGCAGGGCACTACCGAACTACGAAGTATCATCTATTCGCTCCGATATGCATCAGATTCGGTGATCATAGATTCGGTTGCTTCGATACCTGACTCTGCGTATACAACTCCGAGTCTGTTCATGAGCGGTGATACGATCTCGATGATGATGTCCGTCATAGAGTCGGTGACCGTTCCGAACGGGAGGCAGTTGCGCTGTACGTTGAGTAATGGACAATGGCAATGCGACACCGCACGAATTGAAACGAAGTCAGGGACTACGATGCCTTTCATCGGAGCTGAGACACTAATCATGTCTCAGGCTGGCTCGCTTCTCATTTGCAGCAGGTTTAATGGGAGTGTCCTCCAGAGTTCCAACGCAGGCCGTACGTGGAAGCAGTTACCTTGGGTTCGAACGGGATTCACCGGTCCACCAATCGCAATTGCTGCATCCGGAAACGAGCTTGTTCTAGTCGGTACGAAATACTACTTCGCCTCGATACAACGCGAGATTGCGTCTGGGGCATCAGACGAATCCGACAAGCCAAGATGGCAACTCGATGCTTCAGTATGTCAAGATTCGTGGGACATTGATGTGATAGAAAGTATGACTGTGCATTCCGTATCTGGCACTCAATGTCTGGAGTTACATGCAGTATTGTTAGATGAGGCTGAGTCTCGAGTGAAGTTACTTGCGAATGGTGTCTACAGGATACATGCCAAAACAGCCGTCTGCGAGGCATCGATTATCGTACTGGTGGCCAACGGAGAGATGTATAGAACAACCACAGAAGGCATCAACCCCCAACGACGATGATAAGATGGTTTTCCAACTCTTCGGTAAACGGAATGCCAAAAGTACCGAGGATGCCAGTTTGAGAGAGTAAGCGCGCACGATCAGATAGATAAAACTGATGCCAAAAATCCGTGATCACTTGTTTGGGTATCAATCTGAGGAGACTGTAGGCAAGCTGCGCGTCTATTTGCTTTGGCACTTGTATTCTGAGACCGCTTCATCAGCTACGTGAAAGCTTCCACACACCACAGTGGAACCGAGCGATCGTGCAGCCCTGAATGCGTGTGCAACGCTGGAATGTGCTACCACGTTAGTGATGCCGCGCAACAGCGCAAGGTTCATGAGCTGCTCCACCGGCATGGCTCGTGAAACTTTTGGCGCACAGAGGTGAAGGCTCTGTGCGATAGGAGCAATTGCCTCAAGCATTGCGGTAACATCTTTGTCGGCCATTACCCCAAGAACAACCTGAAAGCAGGCTCCTGCATATCCTGCATCAACGAGAGTTGTGCGAAGGGCGAGTAGCCCATCGTGATTATGCGATACATCGAGCATAAGAAAGGGCGAAGCGCTAATGAGTTCGCACCGCCCATAGATCCCTGTAGTGGCCTTCACGTTGCGTAGACCATCGCGAATGTGGTCCTCATCGATAAAGTAGACCTCCCGCAAAGAAGGAAGGGCTGCAAGTACCGTGGCAAGATTGCTGGCTTGATGTGCACCGCATAGGTCTGTAGTGTAGTAAGACCTGGCTTCCTCTGTAACGGCGCTAACGGTCATGGTAAGATCTGGATGGATAGCATCTACTTCAACGTGAACAGTGTCTGTAACGAATGTGATAGATGTTCCCACATCGTCTGCCCGACGTTGAAAGACCGACCGAAGAGACGGATCTATCGCACCTATGATGGCGGGAGCACCATGTTTTATGATGCCAGCCTTTTCACCAGCGATCTGAGGCAAGGTGTTGCCGAGATACTCTGTGTGATCCAAACCTATCTGCGTGATTATCGAGATCAACGGTTGGCAGATATTGGTTGCATCTAACCGCCCTCCAAGCCCCGTCTCGATAACTGCAGCATCTACGCGCTTTTCTGCAAAGTACTGAAACGCCATTGCCGTTGTTACTTCAAAGAACGTACCTTCCATGGATCTTGTCCTGTCCATCAGGGGGCGAGCCATGCGGGCAACATCTTCGTCTGAGATCATCATACCATTAATGCTGATGCGTTCGTTAAATCGTCGGATATGGGGCGAGGTGTAGAGCCCAGTCTTATAGCCGGCCTTGGTGAGGATGGACGCAATCATTGCAGAGGTAGAGCCTTTGCCATTGGTGCCAGCCACGTGCACTACAGGGTAGCGAAGCTGAGGCTGGTTGAGGTAAAGGCACAAGTCTGCAATGCGATCCAGCCCAGGCTTTATGCCGGAGTGGAACGTCATTGCAAAGAGCTCGTCAAGAATGGATTGGATGTTCATTTGCGTAACATAAAAAAAAGGCCCGCCAATGGCGGGCCTTTGTTGATCGCACAAATGTGCGGATAGCCTACGTTGTTATTCTGGAAGCTCTGGAAGCTCTGGAAGCTCTGCAAG
>Ga0105044_10000037_pt1 | contig 117452 bp, 87 predicted proteins | sample MAT01_FD_78092 | JGI IMG/M metagenome (GOLD analysis project Ga0105044, IMG submission 78092) | Freshwater microbial communities from Lake Fryxell liftoff mats and glacier meltwater in Antarctica - MAT-01 | ecosystem: Environmental > Aquatic > Freshwater > Ice > Liftoff microbial mat | place...
AAGAACTTGGAAAGGTTAAAGGAGAAGATGTTACTTTTGAACCATTAACGTTAATATCAACTGCAGGTGCATCCGGAGAAGCATGTACAATCATAACTTGAGCGGGAGGTGTAGACGATTTAGCAACTAAATCTACAAACGTATTTCCCATATCAGTATCAACATAAACTCGAACTGAAACTGGGAAGGCATCAGTTGGATCTAAAGTTCCCATTGCAACTGCAGTGTAAACTGCTCCAGCAGTTAAAACAACAGGTTCAAATTCTAATAATGCTGTGTTCCCACCTGCACCAGTAACCACTAAGGATACAGACATTGGGTCAACTTCTTTATAAGCAGATACTGATTTTACACCAGCATTTGCAAACAAAGGTGCAACAGAAGCCGATCCAACTTTTACATCTACAGTCGGTACGTCTGGCGCCATATGGGCAAAGCGAATTTTTACTTTCCCGGCTACAGAATTATTTAAATCATTTGCTAAAACTGGAGATATTTTTCCTGCAATTACAGGTCCAACTGCAAAAACTGTATAGTTAGAATTTTCTAAAAAAGTTAGACGTTGGCTAAATACTTCTGCATTATTTAACGTTGGAGCAATTACTGATATTAATCTTTCTCCTGAATTCACCTCAGCATACACAGAAGCACTTCGGTAATTTAGTGCAGTAATTGCTGTGGCACCATCTACGTTCACGTTTACAGCTGGTGCATCTGAAGCAGAATGAATTACACGTACTTTCGATTTAGGAGTTGCTGGTAATGGATCTTCGCTACAAGAAAAAGCAAAGAGAGTTCCGATTGATAGTATTGCCAAAAGAGACAATCGAGTTAGAATATTTTTCATTCTTAAACCTTAATATAATATTGAAAATTGTTTGTTTTTATAATTGACGATATAAAAACATTGTTCAGGTATAAATAGTTCCTTAAGTATATAATCAAAGAAAAGGGGCAAAAGCCCCTTTTCAATATATAAGTGTTGGAATTTTAACGTAAGACAGTAAATTTACTTGACTGTACAGTTCCACCAGCTTTAACTGTTACGAAATATACACCGTTTGGCATATCAGTAACATCAAAACCAAATAAATTTTGACCATTAGTTGCTAAACCATTAAAAACTGATTTTACAACTTCACCATTAATGTTAGATACTTCAACAGAAGCATGTACATCAGCAGGTGCAGTAAAGTTGACTGAAGCTTGGTCTGTAGCAATTGAAGGATACACATTTTCTATAACGATAGGCATTGCTTTTTCTTCACTTACTGTAGTAGTTAACAAGTTAAATCGTGAGAACGTGTATCTAAAGTTTGTGCCTAAAGTGATTCTATTTGAAACAGACTGAAATTGTAAAGCAGGAAAAGTTGGAGAAAAAGTTGAAAGTACCCTTGGGCTCAACAATGCCATATCTGATAACGATTCTACAATTGGAGGAATCCAAGTAGAATGATTCCAGATTTTGTCATTTGTAATGTTTACAGGGTTAGTCCAAATATTGCTTCCAACTGGTCTATAATTCACATAGACATCAGAAACATCAACAGTATCGACAGATACGAATCTTTTTTCGTCCATTCCGGTTGAAGGGTTGTTAAAAGTTTCTTGAAAGAAATTAGTTACTGGAGGGGTAATAACATCTATTAAACTTGGATTTACATCAATCCATTTAAGAATAATATTCTGACCATCTTTAGTTTTTGAGGCTTGAATTTCATTCCCTAAATCATGTGCAACTATATCAAATACAGTAGCTGAAGTATTTGAATTATCACGTTCAAAAACTACTAAACCTGTTTGGCGTAAATCTGCTACTAAGTTGATTGTCCAAGTACCAGCATCATATTTAGCTTCAAAAATTGAAGCTTTTTCAACCATTAATTCTCCTGGAGTTGAGGATTCAGATAACAATTCGCCTCTAAAGAAGAAAGAATATTTATCATTACCATAAACAACAAATGCATTTTTTTGGTAAGGGCTTACTCTAGAAGTTGCTAATTCGGCATAACCGTTGACTACAGCATATTCTTTGATTTTGTCTTCTGGACAAATAACGAAGTCAGACCAAGTAGCACCATAATTACTTGATTTGGAAATCATTGGTACTCGAGATGAAAATGAACCATCCCCAGACGCAACTGGAAGATTGAAACAAGCAGCATATACATTTCCTAAAAGATCTGTATCGACTTCAATTGGTCCTTGAAAAGAACTTGAAATGGCTGTTGAAGCTCTGAAGTTTGTGATATTCCATTGATCAGGAATTTTATTTTGAAATTCTGAACCATCAGGATTTATTCCAGAATAACCATAATAACCAAATTGTTGACCCGTTGCAGGCGACAAAGTACCTACAGTGTATAATGCAGGTTTAGCAGCATCGTTAGAGGTACCACCAATTCGAGAAATTTGCCAAGCTTGAGTAGTTCCAAAAGTATTATCTACATTTTGATATTCTTCATCAAGAATTAACTCTTTTGTAAAAGGAGCAGTTCCTGATAGGGTGCCCATTAAGAACAAAGCACCTTGGAATGTCCAATTTGGACCCGATGGTTTAATTGCTGCTGCACAAAGCATAGTAGAAAGTTCATCTACATTTGTCGATTTATTAGGATTAATTACCCCAATAGAAGGAAAAAAAGCTCCAGTTTCACCAGGTTTGTTTACCATAGGAATTGAATCCCAAAGAAATTTACCATCTTGCAAACGATAAACATGAGTTCTTGAACCTTGGAATACATTGTTTGTAAACGTTCTATACATACCCGCTACGTGGTACGATTTTGTCAAAGGGTCGTAGACAAAAGGACTTACATTAGCACCAATACTAAAATTAGAAGAAAAATCACCCCAGCCCATTGGTGTGTAAGAAAGAGTTGATTGAGTTTCAACTTGTTTTTGATTACTGAACAAAAGTGAGTTATTCGCAGGTGCTTGTTCTGTTAATCTTTCAATGGAACGTGATTTTTGAGATTGACTCTCATTTTTGGGAGTTGTAATTGCTTCTGCAGAAACAGTAGCGGCAACAAAACCTAATAGTAGAAAGAGTTTTTTCATTGTATACCTTTAAAAAGAATAGTATTTAAATAATTATAAAGCAATGTAATTTAGTGAAAATTAATAACGTACACAAATATTATAGCAACAATTGTTAAATTCTGATTACGAACTAAGATTGTATCATTGTGAAATCATCTGCTCAATTGTTTCAATGTCGGTAGGAACATCCACAGAATGTGATTTAAAAGTAGTTTCTAAACAGTGAATGGTGAAACCTTCTTCTAAAAGACGTAATTGTTCCAAACTTTCATTTATTTCTAATGATGATTGTTTAGAATTTGCAAAAAATTCTAAAACTTCTTCATTATATGCATAGAGACCTATGTGTCTGAAAAGTGGTATTGAAGTAGAAAATTGCTTGATAAAAGGAATGGGCGATCTTGAAAAATACAATGCCATTTTTTCTGAATTTACGACAACTTTCACTACATTCTTATCTAAATATTCTGCTTCACTATCTATTCTTGTAATAGGAGTACAAATTTGAGCTGAATTTACAAAAAAACTGTTTATCAAATCTTCAAATAATTGTGGTGGACAGAGAGGTTCGTCACCTTGAATATTGACAACAACATCTATTTCAGAAATTTTGTTTTGTTTTTGTAATAGTTTAACGGCACAATAAACTCTGTCTGTACCACTTTGGAGTGTATCAGGAGTAAGAATAACATTAGCATTGATACTTTTTGCAAAAGATTCTATTCTAAAATCATCTGTAGCAATAAAGACTATATCGAAACATTTTGCAGAAGAAGCTGCTTCATAGACCCACTGAATCATTGGTTTACCGCTAATCATTGCTAACGGTTTTCCCGGAAATCGAGTAGATCCAAATCTGGCAGGAATTATACCGACATTCATTATTCTAAAACTTTTGGAACTTTAAAAAAGGTTTCACTTTTCTTTGGTGCATTCAACAATGCGTCTTTCGTAGAAATTGAATCCCTACTTTCATCTTCTCGTAATTGTCCTTGAGTAGAAACTACTTGTTCTAAAGGCTCAACAGAATCAATATCCAAATGATTAATTACATCGACATAAGACACTAACTCAGTAAATTCTTTTGCAAAACCTTCTAATTCAGAATCAGAAAAATGTAGTTTCGAAAGTTTGGCAATATGTGCAACATCAGTTATTTTCATTGTTATAAAGTTTTATAGGATAATAATTCTTGAATAATGGTTTGAGCATCAAACAATGCTTGGTTTACAGGTTTAACACCTAATAATGATTCTACCGCGGCATCTTCTAAAATAGTTTCAATATCTAACCACATTGGCTCAACAGGAGTCATTTTGGAACTTTGCAATTGCTTAGCAAAGATAGCTTTATAGGGAATTTCTAGAATTTTTTTGTCCTGATAGTATTTTTTTGCAGCTGGAAAACCCGCTTCAGGTAATGTAATACAAAATTGTAACGTTTTTTCACTGTTTGTTAAATACGAAATCAATTTTATACCTAATTCTTTATTCTGAGAACTTGCATTCATTGCTAAAAATTCACCACCCGCAAAAGAAACTCCTTCAGTAGTTCCGGAAGGGAGTGTTATAACATCGTAGGCAAAACTTCCTTTTGTTGATGCTAATTTAGGAAGTAACCACGAACCTGAAAACCAAAAACCAAGTTTTCCTTTTACAAAAAGACCATCTAAATGACGTTGAGTTTCAATAATTCCTTCACGAGAAAGAGCAACATACATTGATAAGGCTTGATTATTCTCTTTCGTAAAAATGTTTATTTGACCATTATTGTCAAAAATAGTTCCGTTGTATGACCAAAAAAACGGCAGTAGTCGTTTATACAATCTGTGTGGGTCAGAACCATTTGCTCCAAATCCATAAACTCCTTCAAGTTGTAGTTCTTGAATTTTTCTTGAAGCATCAAGAACGTCGTCCCAACTTTTTATATTTTCAATTGGAATTTTAACATTAGAAAGTAATGTTTTGTTGACAAAAAGAACCCTTGTATCTACAATCCATGGAATTGCATAGACATTTTGTTTGTATTTGGCAGGTTCGTGAGTAATGTCAATATAATTTTGTAAATCAATTTCTTTTTCTGGAAAAGGATACAACACACCTGAAGAAGAAAATTGCGCTATCCAATCAGACCCTAATTCAACAATATCAGGAGCAGTTTGTGAATTAAAAGCGGCTAATAATTTTGTTTTACCATCCGACCAACTTAACTCAGTAGTCTTCACTGTACAATTGTGTTCTTTTTCAAATTCTTTAATCAACTCATTTAGAACTTTTCTTTGAGTTGGTTCCGACCAAAAATGCCAAAATGTAATTTCATTTTTAGGAGATTCAGGTTTAGAACAGCCATTTAAAAGAATAAATACAAGAAGAAAGAAAGTAAAGAGTTTTTGTTTCATAGAATATTCATTGTTATCTATACAAAAGTACGTTGTTTTCGTCGTATTGCAAAATGTCAAAGGTATATACAAGAAAATTTACATTTTTTACGCATATTATTACGTATTCTAATAAATTTATTATATTTGCACTATGAAGAAAATAATCATCGTCGCTTTAGCATTAGTTTTGTTTGTCAGTTTAGGATTTTTGTACAAGTATCTAAGCGCTAAAAACAATCAAATAATTAACAGTTCAAAAGAAGGAATTGCCAAGGTTGTACCACTATCTGTTAATGTTATGATTGCCGACACTTCTGCATCGGAACTTACAATGACTTTTCCAGCATCTGTAATAGCAAGAGAATCCGTTACTATTACGAGTGAAATTGCAGGTATGATTCGATCCGTTACCTTCCGAGATGGTCAAAATGTATCAAAAGGACAAATAATTGCTACAATTGATAAAAGAGAAGTCAATGCAGAAATTGACAAAAGAAATTCACTCTTGAAGTATTTAGAAAGTAAATTTGAACGACAAAAACAGTTGTTTCAAAAAAATGGAATTAGTGCAGAGACATTAGAACTGTTACAATCGGAAATTGACCAATTAAAAGCAGAAACTACTTTATTTGAAATAAGAAAAATGAAAATGGATATTAAAGTTCCATTTTCAGGAACAATATCATCAAAATTAATTTCTTCAGGTTCGTATGTTACAACCGGAACTGCAATAGCAACAGTTTATTCAACAAACGACTTATTGTTAGAATTTCAAGTTACTGAACGATTAAGTAATTTAGTTTCAAAAGGAAAAGCAATAGAGGTTCGTTTTCCTTCATTAAATAAACAACATTCGGGATTTATTGAATCAATTAATCCAGCTCTTCAAGCTGAAACAAATTCATTAACTGTTCGAGCAAAATTAAAAAATAGTCAAAACATATATATTGGCTCAACTGCTGATGTTTTGATTGAAAGAAGGAAAATTAATTCAATAAAAGTCCCAACCTCTGCCATAGTTGGAAATAACAATACTTCCAATGTATTTATTGTCAAAAATGGTTTAGCGCTTTCTGTAAAGGTATCAACTGGGTTTAGAACTGCCTTTGATATAGAAATAATCGAAGGACTTTCAATAGGCGATACAGTTATCACAACTGGATTACCTTATCTCAAATCTAAAATGCCTGTTTCAATAAAATTTATTGAAGGAGTATAATGAGTTTATCAAGTATTTCTATTCATAGACCTGTTCTAACACTTGTATTCTCATTTGTAATTATTCTATTTGGTATAATAGGATTTCAATTTTTAGGAATCCGCCAATTTCCTGTAACTGAATCACCCATAATAAATGTATCTGCCAATTACCCAGGAGCGAGTGCAGAAGTAATAGAGTCTCAAATTACTTTGCCCTTAGAAGATGCCATAAATGGAATAAATGGTATTCGATCTTTGACTTCTACCAGTAGGGAACAACGAGCTTCCATTAGGGTTGAATTTGAATTAGGAGTTGACCTTGATGAAGCTGCCAACGACGTTAGAGATAAAGTATCTTCGGCAGTTCGTAATTTACCAAAAGATAGTGATTTACCAACTGTCTCAAAATCGGATGATAATAGCGACCCAATTGTATTTTATAATGTCTTTAGTAAAGAACGAGATTTACTTGCATTAAATGATGTTGCTGTAGAGTTAAAAGATAGGTTACAAACAATTCAAGGTGTTTCTGAAGTACGAGTTTGGGGAGAAAAAAAATATTCGATGAAATTGTTTTTCGATCCTTTAAGAATGTCACAACTTCAAATTACACCACAAGATATTCAATTAGCTTTAGACAAACAGAATGTTGACCTACCTTCTGGTAGATTAGAAGGAATAAATACCGAGTTATCGGTAAATACTTCCGCTGAGTTAAAAACTGTGGATGAGTTTAACTCATTGATAATTCGTTCTACCCAAAATAGTATAATACGATTACAAGATATCGGCTATGCACGAATGTTGCCTGAAAACGAGAGAGTGTTATTGCGTCGTAATATGTTACCTATGTTAGGAGTAGCAGTCCTTGCTCAAACGGGAGCAAATTCAGTAGAAATTGTAGAAGAAACAACCAAAAGAACAAATCAATTTAAAACTGAAATACCCCCTGATGTTACAATTGCCTTAGGGTTTGATTCTACAATATTTGTTAAATCCGCAATTTTAGAAGTTGGTGAAACAATCCTGATAGCTTTAGGATTAGTATTGTTAATTATATTTCTATTTTTACGAGAATGGAGATCTACATTAATACCAATAACAGTTATCCCAATTTCACTAATTGGAACTTTCTTTGTAATGTATATATTTAACTTTTCTATAAACATACTCACCTTACTCGGAATAGTACTATCAATTGGAATTGTAGTAGATGATGCAATTGTAGTTTTAGAAAATATTTACACAAAAATTGAAGATGGACTTTCACCCAAAGAAGCGTCGTTATTAGGAATAAAAGAAATATTCTTTGCAGTAATTTCAACCACGATTGCGCTAGTTGTAATATTTTTACCAGTAATATTTTTAGGTGGATTAGCAGGGAGACTATTCCGAGAATTTGCAATAGTTATAAGTGCAGCAGTAGTAATTTCTTCTTTTGTAGCATTAACATTAACTCCAATGTTATGTTCAAAATTGTTACGAAGTGGAACGAATCAAAATTGGCTCTATAGAAAAACTGAACCTTTCTTTCAACATATCACAAATTTGTTTAGTAATTCGCTACAATTCTTTTTAAAAAGATCTTTTATTGGGATAGGTCTACTTCTGTTATTCTGTGGAACTTTCGTATTTCTTTATACTCAGTTAAAAAGTGAGTTATCACCTTTAGAAGATCGAAGTAGATTGCGTATTCTGTCAACTGCTCCAGAAGGAACATCTTATGAGCAAATGGATGAATATATTTTTACAATGTCATCAAATCTAAAAATTATAATTCCTGAAGCTGAAGATATTATAACCATTACAGCCCCCGGTTCTGGTGGTTCAACAGCTGTAAACACTGGATTTTCTATAGTCATTTTAAAAGATCCATCTCAAAGAGTTAGATCCCAAGATGAAATTGCAACTTCGTTAATTGGACCGTTAAAAAAATATTCTTTTGCAAAAAGTTTTGCTACTCAAGAACCTACAATCGGACAAAGAAATAGCGGTTTACCAATTCAATATATTATCCAAGCTCCAACGTTAGAACAGTTAAAAAAAGTAATCCCTTTATTTTTAGATGAGGCCTCGAAAAACCTTACTTTTTCAACTGTCGATGTAAATTTAAAATTTTCAAAACCAGAAGTAAACATCACTATCCTTAGAGACCACGCCTCAATATTGGGAGTTTCTCCATTAGCAATTGCAGAATGTATTCAATTTGCTTTTTCTGGTCTTCGTTACGGAAAATTCACAATGAATGGGAAACAGTATTATGTTTTTGGTGAAGTATTAAAATCAACTTCGTCAAAGCCAAGTGATATTACGAATCTCTTTGTTCGGTCAACTACTGGGTCTTTAGTTCGCTTAGATAATTTAATTACAATTTCAGAATCTGTAACCCCTCCACAGCTGTTTCGATACAACAGATTTGTTTCTGCTACAATATCTGCAGGTTTAGCACCGGGTAAAACAATAGGTGATGGATTGATAGAAATGGAAAAAATCAAAGAATCTGTTTTACCAGAAAATTTTAGAACCTCATTAGATGGACCTTCAAGGGATTTTTCAGAAAGCTCTTCTGGGTTACTCTTTGTTTTTTTACTAGCCTTATTACTAATCTATTTAACATTAAGTGCACAATTCGAAAGTTTTCGATATCCAATAATAATATTATTTACTGTACCATTAGCTTTGTTTGGAGCAATACTATCATTATATGTTTTCAATCAAACATTGAATATATTTTCTCAAATTGGAATAATAATGTTGGTTGGTTTAGTTTCAAAAAATGGAATTTTGATAGTTGAATTCGCAAATACTAAATTCGAAAGTGGACTTTCTGTTTATCAAGCGGTTTTTCAGGCGACAGTTTCAAGATTTAGACCCATTTTGATGACCTCCCTTTCGACCATACTAGGTTTTCTACCTGTAGCATTAGCCTTAGGTGCTGGTGCTGAAAGTAGAGTATCTATGGGTATAGCAGTTGTTGGTGGGATGATTGTAGCAAGTATTTCAACATTGTATATAATTCCAACTTTATATATAATGCTAACTTCAAAAAAGAAATTACAAAAAGAAAATGAAGACGTACACATCGCTTAAAGAGATCGTTGCAGATCCAGACAACGTATATAAAGTTCAACTTCGTAAAAGAAGATTACAAACTATACCTTTGGAAATTGATAGGTTACCAAACCTTTTTCATTTGGATTTACGACAAAATTCGATAATAAAAATTCCTAATGATTTTTTCTTTTTAGAAAACATTATTGAATTGAATTTAAGTGAAAATAAGTTAGACTATATATCAGCAGATATTTATCATTTAGTTCAATTACAACGCTTAGATTTACATAATAATCTCTTAACAGAAATCCCATTAGAAATAGGTAAACTATCAAATTTGTTAGAATGTAATTTAGATTCAAATAAATTAGAAATACTCCCACCTGAGATTGGGATGTTAACTTCATTAGTAGAACTTTCTGTTAACTTCAACAACTTACATTCACTTCCTAAAGAAATTTGTAAATTATCAAAGTTAACAACTTTAGAACTTTCTGATAACAATCTAACGTATTTACCTGAGACAATAGGAGAACTCAGTAAAATGTCTAAATTGAATGTAAGTAACAACCCATTAGTTGAATTGCCAATTTCTTTATTAGAGCTTACCTCGTTGCATACTTTGAATATTTCAAGTTGCCACTCTATAGTGCACTTAGAAACTTTTCAAATTGTAGGAAAGTTACCTTCTATCAAAAACTTGATCGTGTTAAATGTTACTATCGAAGATTGGAAACAGTTTTTTGTTTCCATTTCAACTTCAATTACATTACAAAAAATCGAACTGTCTACAGTCTCACTTCCAGCAGAAGCATCTTTTTTACAGCACAAAGAAGTAGAATTTCATTTTGTAAACGATGTTAGTAAGTCTCTACGAAAAGCTCACTTCCAGATTAGAAAATTCAACGAAAACAACACTGAAAATCGTTGGCGATTAATCTTGTTTTCTTTATATTTAGAAAATGTAACCAATGCTGTAAATTATGCTAAAGAATTATTCACCATTGAAGAGTTGTTTGATTTTTTAGACCATCAAGTAATTGAAGTTAGAATGATTGGAATACAAGCACTTACAGAGCTGATACAAAATCCCTTTTTAGAAGATTTTCACCCACGAGGTTCTGTTTTTTATATTTCTGGAAGATTTAGAGAATTAGAAATTGAAGAAGCAAAACTAAAATTAAAAGACTATGACGTAAAAATTTCTCGAGACATAGACCATACTGTTCAATATACCGTTTTTGGATTCGGTAGTGGAAAAGAAGCTTTTCAAACATATCAAAATGGACTTACCATAGTTTTAGAACCACATTTAGTTTGGTTATTACCGCATTTAGAAAAATCTTTTTTAGAGGAAAATTCTGAAGCAAGAATAAGTGAGAATTTAAAAAGATTATTATACGATTCAGATCATAGTAATGTTAAAATTGCATTAAATACTATTGATAGTTGTGGGTGTTCACCAGAAATAATGGGTATTGTTTTGTCAATCTATTATTTTCATGATCGTGCTTCACTTCGAAAAAAAGCATTATCTATTATTAACAAATACACACCTAAAATATTTACAGAATTAATTACTTCAATATGGAAAAACTCATTTAGAGACACACTAGTTGAAAAGGAAATAATTACTTTGTTTTTTACTCATTTTAAAACTGAAGAAGTGTTTCATTTTTCTACATTTTTTGATTGTAGTTACCGTATTACTAAAAAATTCCATGAAATGGTTTTAGCTTTTGGTGCTGATTCATTTAGAGATGTTGTTCGTACAATTTGTAAAGACAAAACTATATCTACTAATTATGGTAATCTCTGGACTGCGAAAGGTTTTGAAAAAATTTCGAAAGAAAAAGATGTTATTCATCTCGATTTTACAAATTCAAACTTACGTTATCTATTACCCGAAATTGGGTTAGCATTACAAATTGAACGACTAACTTTGAAACAAAATTTTTTACAAACACTACCAAAAGAAATTGGTAATTTAACTAAGTTAGAAGAATTGAATATTTATAAAAACAAGTTAGTAAAACTGCCTCAAGAATTAGGAAATATCAAGAAATTAACTCACTTGTTTTTGTCAAACAATCAGTTAACTTTTTTACCAGTTGAACTACTTCAGTTATCTAATTTATCTCAGATTAGCCTTTGGGGAAACAAATTTGATTCGTATGAACGAGAAAAGATAAAAAACATGTTTCCGTTTTTAGTTATATCATTTTAACGTACAAATAACTTTTTTTACTATATTGCAGTATGAAAGAAAAATCTATACTAATAGTAGAAGATGATTTTGTTCTTGCCCAGAATACTAAATATATCCTACTAACAGTTGGATATAAGATTATTTCTATTGCAAGAAGTTCAACAGAAGCATTAGAATTTATAAAAAATTCACCTCCTTCTATTATTCTAATGGATATAAATTTGGGTGAAGAAATAGATGGTATTCAATTAGCAACGAACATAAATTCTTCGCATAAAATCCCTATAGTTTTTCTTACTGCTAATTACGATTCTTCAACAATTGAACGTACAAAGTCTACATCCACATTTGGATATCTTCTTAAGCCTGTTGATGCACAGGAGTTAAAAATCACTATTGAGATTGTTCTTCACAAACATAAACTTGAACAAGATTTATATGAACAAAAAAATTCCTTAACTCAAGCTTTTAATGCAATTTCGGATGGTATTATTACCATCGATGAAAAAGGAAACACTACTTTTTTAAATGACTCAGCACTTTTACTTTTTCAATTAAACACAACTTTTATTCATTGCCCTTTTTCTGTACTTTTGAATAATTATCTTCCAAAAGGTCATCAACAATTCAAAGAAACTCACTTTCTGGAAAATTTACAAGAAAAGAATCAATTTGAATTAGAACTCTTAGTAAAAAAAGAAATTCTTATAGTAACTATCGTTATTGAAAAGATACAGTTTTCAAATCAGTCTTCATTTTTAATTACAATCAATGACATTACAGACTTACGAAAAGAAGAAGAATCTCGCAAATTAATTGAAGAGTCGTTACTTCTGAATGAAAGGAAGTTTTTTGATTTAGTTCATAACTTACCTATATCAATTACAAGGTTTTTGATAGATACAAAAACGTATGAATTTTCGAACCAAGCATTTGAGGATCAATTTGGTGCACCAATAGATGTTTTACGTGATTTAAATCCACAAGAAAGATTAGCCTATATTCATGGTGATGATTTGCCAAATGTTATAGAATCATATACTAAATGGGCGAACCTAAATTATAAAGGTGTAATGACCTTAGATTATAGAGGTTATAATTACAACAAAGAACATTTATGGTTGAAAAACTTCCTTTATGCAGATTTTAATGAGAATAATCAACCTTATGCTTTAAATCAAATCGGAGTAGATGTTTCAAATCTTAAAAATGCTGAAATTGCACTTACAAAAGCTTTACGAAACGACTTAAGAACTACTGTTCAGAATCTTTTAAATTTGGTTATCCGTTTACGGAAAGAAAACAATTCTTATTCAATTATATTTTGTGATGGTTTACTTTCTAAAGAATTAGGTGTAACAGTTGATGAAGCTGTTTTGTTTAACGAGCATTTTAGTGATAATTTTAGAAAAGCCATACTTCCTTCTATTGAACATTGCTTCAATGGTAAATCAGTTCAAAATGAAATCTTTTACAATGATAGATATATTCTATTTTGGTTTCAACCAATTATTGAAAATTCAGTTGTAAATGAAATAGTTGGTTCAGCAGTAGATATTACTACACAAAAGGAAGTTGAACATCAATTGCGTGAGAATGAGCAATTACAAAGTCTATTGATTGAACTACTGCCAATTGGTGTAATTCAATATTCATTTTATACTTATGACACTAATGAAAGCTTTGTTTTTGAACGAACTAATGGTGTTTTACTAAAATTGTTAGAAATTGATGCTTTATCTGATTTACATAGAAATATTCTACGTGAAAATATGACTGAAAAATCATTAACTGAATATCTACATCTTATTCATCAATGGGATAATAGGAATGATGGATCAGTTTTTAAAATGAATGTTCAGATTGTTACGAAATCGACATCAGTAATTAAATGGGTTCAGATTCATCAAACTAAGTATCAAATTTCTGAATTTCAGTCAAGGTACATTTCTGTATTTATTGACATTTCAAAAGAAAAGAAAGATGAACTCCGGTTAAAACATTTAGCAAGTTTTGCAGAACAAACTCCTATGATTATTGTAGAAGTAGATTTTGAAATGAAACTTTTTTATATAAATCCTTACGCTATTATTAGATTCCCTTCATTAGAACAAGAAGGTATTTTACATAGAATATTTAAAAATATTGAATTTCTAAAATCTTCAAATTTCCCTTTAATTATAGAAACTGAATTAGACCAAATTGTTTTTGAACAAACAGTATTTTACATTGAAGAAGCAGGAGTATTTCGAATATTTTCCTATGAGATAACTTCACGTAAAGAGATTGAAAGAGAATTGATAAAAACATTAGAAAAGGAACGTGAATTAGTTTCTTTACAAAATCAATTTGTTACTACTGTTTCTCATGAATTTAGAACTCCATTAACTGGTATTCTTACTTCTTGCGAATTGTTAGAAATGTATTCACAAAAGATGACTCAAGATCAATTGAATAGCGAAATTGCGAAAATCAAATCTCGTGTTGAAGACTTAACGAAATTAATGAATAATTTCATAGTACAATCGTCAAAGTTATCTCTTAAAGATAGATTCAATCCTCAAATCCATGAATTCAATAATTTTATAACAAGAATTCTTGAAGATAATAAAAGTAGTTTTGAAACTAAAAATATTTCTGTACGTTTCTCCAGCCATGCTGAAAACATTTATGTGTTAATTGATGAAAGTATGATTCGTCAATCTGTACAAAATATAATTTCAAATTCAGTCTTATATTCGACAAATAATTCGACAATTATAATATCTTTAGATATCAAAGATACTATTGTAACTCTAAAAATATCTGATAATGGAATAGGAATTCCAGAAAAAGAAATTGAAAATATTTTTTCTCCCTTTTTTAGAGCTTCAAATACTTCTAAAATTTCTGGAAGTGGATTAGGACTTTCATTAGCTAAAGAATTTATTGATATCAACGAAGGTCAAATTTCTGTTACTTCTTCCACTGAAGAAGGCACTTCGGTTACAATTTTATTCGCTTCTACATCTTCTAATTCTTAATAAAGTAAATTATGTCAACTCAAAAAACAATTTTAGTAGTCGATGATGCAGAGTTCATCTTAGAAGGAACTGCAACATTGTTAGAATTTGAAGGATATACTGTTTTTACTGCACAAGATGGTTTAGAAGGATTAGAAAAAGCAAACAAGCATAATCCTGATATGATTCTTTGTGATGTTTCAATGCCCAATTTAGATGGATTTGGTTTGTTGGAACAAATAAGAGCCAATGCTCAAACTAGTGATATTCCCTTTATATTTTTATCCGCCAGAGCTGACAAAATTGATATTAGAACTGGAATGGGTAAGGGTGCCGATGATTACCTTATTAAACCATTTACACGTGAAGAATTAATTTCTTCTATCGATGCGCAATGGGGTAAAAGAAGTAAAATTCTTGAAAAAATCAAGATTCGGCAAGAAAGAATTGAAAGGAATTTATCATTCGCTTTGCCTCATGAATTTAGAACTCCATTAAATGGTATTATTAATTCTGCAGGAACTATTAAAAATATTGGTGTAACTATTGAACCTGATTTATTAATGGAATTAACAGATGATATATTAGTTTCAGCCAGAAGACTTCAGAGAATTACAGAAAACTTTCTTTTCTTTGCCCAAATCGAAGCAGCTTCGAATTCTATTAAGTTGATTGAGCAACTTCGATCATTTAAAACTGATGAACCTGCTGCAATGGCTTACGATACAGCACCAATTAAAGCACAGAAGTATAATAGATTAGATGATATGGTAATGGATGCTGAAGTAACAGATTTTTATATAAATCTTTCTTCACAACATTATGGTAAAGTATTAGATGAATTGTTAGACAATGCTTTTAAATTTTCAAATGAAGGAACTCCGGTTGAGTTACTTGCATGGTTAAAAGATGATTCTTTTCATTTGAAAATCACTGACAAGGGAATTGGGATGTCTCAAGAAGAAATTAATTCCATTGCTCCATTTGCACAATTTGGTAGATTTGAAAACGAACAACAAGGAATTGGTTTGGGATTAATTATTGCAAAAAGAACTATTGAACTTCACGGTGGTTATATGCTTGTAAAAAGTGAAAAGGGAATTGGAACATCTATAGAAATATCGATTCCTGCAATTATGTATCTAGAGTATAATTAAAAAAATTCATTTTTAATCAGAATTGTTCCTTCAGGGAGTTTTCAATAATTTTCAACACTGCTATAACTGCATTCGGAATTGAAGTTCCAGGTCCAAATATTGCATTCGCACCATTCGACATCAAAAATTCATAGTCTTGAGTGGGAATCACACCACCTACTATAATACTAATTTCCTGACAATCTAATTCATTTAATGCTGTTCTCAATTGAGGAATCAGAGTTTTATGCCCTGCTGCTAACGAAGAAATTCCTACAATATGAACATCATTTTCCATTGCTTGTCGGGCTACTTCTTCAGGAGTTTGAAACAAAGGTCCTAAATCAACATCAAAACCTAGATCTGCAAATGATGTAGCTATTATTTTTGCACCTCTATCGTGACCATCTTGACCTATTTTTGCAACAAGTATTCTTGGCCTCCTACCATATTTTTCAGAGAAAGAATTTGTTAATTGTCGAACAGATTCAATAATTTCCTGATTTCCATATTCGCTCGAATAAACACCACTTACTGATTTCATAACTGCTTTATGTCTTCCAAAAACACTTTCTAAAACGTCAGATATTTCTCCTAAAGTAGCCCTTTTCCTTGCGGATTCTACTGCAAATTCCAAAACATTTTGGGAAGTTGATGCAGCTACTTTTAGTTTTTCTAAGGCTAGTGTAACATCTGTATTGTTTCTTTTTTCTTTTAATTCTTTAAGGCGTTCAATTTGAGAAAATAGAACTTTTTCGTTGTCTACTTCAAAAATATCAAATGATGTTTCTTCTGTTGGTCTAAGTAAATTAATTCCTACTAGAATCTCTTTTCCAGAATCAATGAGCGCTTGACGTTTTGTTGCTGCTTCTTCAATTCTTAATTTTGGAACTCCAGCTTCTATAGCCGAAGTCATACCGCCCAATTCTTCTATTTCAACTATATGGTCCCATGCTTTTTCTATCAACTGCTCAGTAAGAAATTCTACATAAAATGATCCACCCCAAGGATCAACAACATTAGTTGTATTAGATTCAGATTCTAACAACAATTGAGTATTCCTTGCAATTCTAGCCGAAAAATCTGTAGGCAAAGCAATCGCTTCATCTAAAGAATTTGTATGGAGCGACTGAGTGCCTCCCATTATTGCTGAAAAAGCTTCAATTAACGTTCGTGTTACGTTGTTAAAAGGATGTTGCTCAGTTAGCGACCAACCTGAGGTTTGCGAGTGAGTACGAAGTAAAAACGACTTTTTATTATTTGGTGAAAATTCTTGTATTAATTTTGACCAAAGCACTCTTGCAGCTCGTAGTTTTGCAATTTCCATAAAATAATTCATTCCAATTGCCCAAAAGAAAGAAAGTCTTGGTGCAAAAGAATCAATATCTAATCCTGCATTTAATCCTGTTCGAATATATTCTATACCATCTGACAACGTATAAGCTAATTCCAAATCCGCACTTGCTCCAGCTTCTTGTAAATGATAGCCAGAAATTGATATAGAATTAAATTTAGGCATATTCTTAGAAGTATATGCTATTATATCGGAAATTAAACGCATCGAAGGTTTTGGAGGATAGATATAGGTATTTCGAACCATATATTCTTTTAGAATATCATTCTGAATTGTTCCAGATAGTTGGTCAATGGTTATTCCTTGTTCTTCTGCTGCTACAATATAAAAAGCCATGATAGGAATTACGGCACCATTCATTGTCATAGATACTGACATTTGATCTAAGGGTATTTCATTGAAGAGAATTTTCATATCTTCAACAGAATCTATGGCAACTCCAGCTTTGCCAACATCTCCAACAACTCTAGGATTATCGGAATCATAACCTCTATGTGTTGCTAAATCAAAGGCAACAGAGAGACCCATTTGACCAGCAGCTAAGTTTTTTTTGTAAAATTTGTTACTATCTTCAGCGGTCGAAAAACCTGCATATTGACGAATAGTCCATGGTTTACGAACATACATAGAAGAATACGGTCCTCGTAAATACGGAGAAATTCCAGAAGAAAATTTGTGGATTACGGATTGAATTGCTTCTTTTGAATAAGAATTTTCAATTTTTATTCCTTCAATAGAGTTTTTTGATTGAGAATCAACTTTGAACACATCATAATTATTTAAAAGTTCTAATTGTGAAAAGTCTTTAAAATCCATTATGCTTACTACTCTTTTTAAAAAATAACTGTTGAAACTACGTTACTGAATTACCCTTGCAAGACGTAACAAATTATCAGAAAGTTCTTGATTTTCTTCAATACTTTGAGTTTTGTGAATAAATATTCGAGGTTTCCCATTTTGCGTACCTAAACCAACTGAAGCTTTACCACTTTGAACCATTGAAGGAACGCCCGTTATTGATAAGACTCCATATTCTTTACAAAGTTTATCTACAGCGGAAACTCCGGGAGCAATATACACAGCGCGAGCTTTTGAAATATATTTTTCAAGATCTTTGGATTGAACGGCTCTTGTTGGAATACCTTGTTCTTTAAATGCTTGAACAATTTCATCTTTAATACCTGCTGATAGACGGCTATAAGCAACAATTACAGTAACACGAGTGTTTCGAAACGAAAGATTAAATTGAAAAATTTTCTTAAAAATCTTTACTTGTGTTTCTATTGGAATTGGCATATCTTGTGCTTTCGTAGTCGAAAGTAGACACAACACAAAGAACAGCATCAATGTACAGATTCGAATGTATTTTACAAATGTCATAATGTATTTTCTACTTACAAAATATTAAAAGCTTAAAGACATTCCACCAATAATCCGTAATGGATTTTGAGGAGTTCCGTTCGGAAATTCATATATATAGGCATCGGCTTTTCCAACATTTTCAGGTTGAATGTCAAAATTAACAACCCTATAACGTACATCTAACAAATTTTGGGCCGAAATATGAAAATCAATACTTTCTGAAATTGCATATTTTGTAAATAAATTTACCAATAAATACCCCGGTATAGATTGACGAATAGTTGGGTCTGCTGCTGTAACTTGATTTCCTCTTTGTTCACCCATATAAATTGCTCTTGTTGAGATTGAAAAAGCTCCCCAAGATATATCCACAAGTCCCTTAAACATAATTGGAGACATAAATCCTAATTGTTCTTTAGGAGTTAAAGGATTTTCATCTAAATCTGTAGTTCCATCAACGTAACTCATTGACAAACGAGTATTGATTCGTAAATTGCCATAGGTTTTTAACAACTGTAAAATAACAGACGCACCATAATTTGTTTGAGTTCCTGCATTTTGAGGTACTGTAACTCTATTTATTTCTAATGAACCGAATTTGTAACCTCGAGAAGTTGTATCGTAATACAAATTAGTATTTCCACTATCGAGAACAATATTGAATAGTCCAGAATACAATGAATAAAATCCAGTTACAGAAAGACTTAATTCTGGAGTAATATACGTTGAAAGGCCTAACTCGAAAGTATGGTTTTTCATTGGTCCCAGATTTGGATTCGGCAGTCGCCAATTACCACCTCTAAATTTTTGCGAAGCACTATCAAAAGCAACAGAACCAAAATATTCAAAAGCATATCGTGGAGCTGGAGCTAAAAATGCAGACCCATAAAGTGTTTTTATAGTAAATCTATCTGATGGTCTCCATACAATTCCTGCTCGTGGGTTTATTGTTGTTCCAAAACGAGAGTTCTGATCAACCCTTGTACCAACGGTAAAAGCTAATGTTGGGTCAGGTAGAAATTGTGCTTGGAGAAACCCACCTAAATTTGAATATGCCAATTGGAAAAACTCTGCAGGGTATCCAGATGGAATTTGTGGAATAACTGACCCCTTTATAACTCCTGAGATTGCATTTTTTGTATTGACAGGAAACTCTAAATCAGTTCCTTTTGGTACCGAATAAAAACTTTCATAGGTAATTCCAGAAGTTAAAGACAATGCATCATTTACTGTATATCCAAGCAACTGTTCGGCTTTCATCATTGCACCAAAAGCATACTTATACCCTGGGTCTAACCCAACAAATACGTTTCGGTAATTAGAATTAGGGTCTAAATCATACCGGCTAAGAGTTAGTGCAGAAATTGAAACTGCTTTTTCGAAATTTTTGGTATAAGTTCCACTTATAGTAGTAATACTTTGACCAAAAAAGGCATCTTCATTATAAACTGCATTATTCGGAGTGTAAGAAGTTGCAGTTGGAGTTTGAGCGTAATTATGAAAAAATGAAAATTGAAAATCTTCAATTTGTAAGGTTGCAAAAGCATTATATGCTATAATTGGAATTTTATATTTCGGCGACACAGGTACAAGAGGTTTCACATCAGGGGCACCAAATGCACCATTTGCTGTTCTAAATGAACCAGATTGTAATGAACCAATACCGTCAAAGTCAACTGGAAAAAAAGTGCTTAAATCTGGTTGTTGATCATACATATATTGACCACCAACCGTTAGATTAATTCTTTCTCCCAAGTTATCTGCAAATAAGAAAGTAGCATTAGTTTTGTTAAACATACCATACTGAATAGTGCTATGAGTTTTAGATTGCACATCGAAACCCTTTTTAGTAGTAATGTTTATTATACCAGCAAATGCATCTGCACCATAGAGCGCAGACGCAGGACCATAAATTACTTCTATAGTTTTTGCGATATGTACAGGATAGTTTTCTAAAATCGGCATTATCTCATTTGTTGGAGAAGAAATTCTGATTCCATCTAAAAGGATTACAAATTTGTCTTGCCCTTTTAATCCGCGAGTTACTATTCCGTGGAGTGATTCAGTATCGTTGTTTGTTTGTACTTGAAAATCAGGTAAATCCATCAATACATCAATTAAAGACTGATACCCACGAATTTCAATTTCTTCACTTGTAATTGTTAATATTGTTGCAGGAGCAGATTTTGAAGAACTTGAAGATGTTCTGGAAGCTGCTGAAACATCTACATTACTTACAGATTGTAAGTCTAAAAATCCATCAAGCAAATTATCCAAATCCGATTCATTTTGAATTTCTTTCTTGGGTAGAGTTTCCGAAGATTCAATCGGTTTTTTAACTTTAATTTTACGTTTTACTTTTTTCTTTTTCGTTTCTTTTTTAGGTTCTTCCTCACCAAAAGGATCTTCATCCGTTTGTTTCGTATCAGGAGAAGTAGTTTTTTTTGCAGGAGTTGTAGTTTTCTTTGTCGTAATAGGTTTTTCATCTACAGGGTCAAAAAAATCTTCCAAATCATCTGACTCTTTTGGAGTAGATTTTGGTTGATCTGTTTTTTTAGCAGTTTTCGTTTGCTGTTTCGTTGTCCCCGTTTGACTGGAAAGTAACTGATACGAAAAGACTGCAATGAGAAACAAGAAAGTAAAGAAATTTGAAATCATAATTTATCGTATATCTAAATGAATATTTCCAGAACATAGTAACCTGTTGTAAATTTAGATTCTTTTAGGATATTTACACAAGAAAATAATCAATTCTATTACTAATTTAACAAAAAAAACCACCTTAAAAAATTATTCGTATTTTCAAAAGAAAATAATTTAAAGAATGACCAATTTTTGTGTAAAAAAAGCTCTCAATTGAGAGCTTTAAAGTTTATCATTGTAAGAAGGAAAAGGAATTTACAAGTAATGATGGTACAATTCCAAGCAGTACGACTCCTATAGCGGCTACAATTAATGTAATAGAAGCAATACCTGGATCGGTCTGCAATTCAGTATCATTACCTTCTTTAAAGTACATTTGTACTATTAGTCCAAGATAAAAATATAAGGATATAACTGAAGAAGCTACTCCAATAATTACTAACCATAAATATCCAGTTTCTAATGATGAAGAGAATAAAAGATATTTACCAAAGAATCCAGCAAACGGTGGAATTCCAGCTAAAGAAAGCATAAATATTGACATTAATGCAGCTAGAAATGGAGACTTTTTACTTAATCCTGCATAATCGGAAAAATCTAAATTTTCACTATTGTTTTTCTCAATAACCGATACTACAACAAATGCACCAATCTGCATTAAAGTATATGAAACAGAATAAAACAAAATTCCTTGCAATCCGGTTGTTGTTGAGGATACTAAACCCATCATCAAATATCCAGCGTGAGCAACAGAAGAAAATGCTAACATTCTTTTCACATTAGTTTGAGCTATTGCTGTAACATTTCCAATAATCATAGTTCCAGCAGAAAGTACGGCTAAAATTAATTGGTATTTTTGTGCAATTGGAGTTTGGAATATTACTAAAGTAAAAGGTATAAATGCACTTAATGCTGCGGCTTTACCTGCCGTAGACATAAATCCAGAAACAACACTTGGCGCTCCTTGATACACATCAGGTGCCCATTGATGGAAAGGAAATACTGCTAATTTAAAACATAATCCTACTAAAAACAGTGCAACCCCTAAAACAAAATACAGTTCCAAAGAAGACTCCGCTTTGAATGTCGTTGCTAAAGTTGATATTTCAATACTTCCAGTTGATCCGTAAAGTAATGCAATTCCATAAAGTAAAAACCCTGTTGCAAATGCTCCTAAGAGGAAATATTTTAACGCTGATTCAATTGAACGAATGTTTGAACGGAAATATCCTGATAGTACATAAAAACTAACAGACATTACTTCAATACCAATAAAGAGTACCAACAAATTATTCGCTCGAGCAATTAACATCATTCCACTGACGGACAGAACAATAAGTGAGTAAAATTCATCATGTTCAAATGAGGCTTTTTCAATATAGGGTCTGGCAGCTATTAATGTTAGAATTCCAGATACTGCAAAAAGAATATCAAAGAAAGAAACATACCCACCAATTGAAATCATACCGTGAAATGTAGTCCCAGATTGTGGATAGACAATTATTGCAGAAAGAGCAATTAGCCCTAACCCAATACAGGAATACAAGAACGTTGCACGTTTAGCATTTTTTACTAGAACTTCTAATAAAATACCAAATTGGACTACAAACCACATTACTACAAATGGTAATGCACCGAAAAAATTATATTGTTCCATAGCTTTTTGTCAATATTGTTTAATGATGTGGTTTAGATTCAGTTGAAGGTTTTAAATGTTCATTTTTTTCATCATTTTTGTGAGAATTATTAGTTCCGTTATGATGATTGTTATGATCTTCGTTTACTTTTTTGAAAGTTGGTAATATTTGGTAATGAGATTTAATACCGTTCGCAGCCTCAATTTTTCCAACTAATGCTCTTGTAGAAGCTTCTGTGAATTTTAAGAATGTTGCAGGATATACCCCAATCCAAACTATAAATACAACTAATGGAATCATTTGCCATAACTCTTGTTTAGTTACATCTTGTAAATTTTGGTTGGCTGGATTATCGTTTGTACCAAACATAACTCGTTGCCACATCCAAAGTAAATATACTGCAGCAAATATAACACCAGTAGCACCTAAGATAGCTAATAAAGTATTATTATACACTGGAGAAATGAAAGCACCCAATAAGGTTAAATATTCTCCAACAAATCCATTTAACCCAGGTAAACCAACGGATGCAAACATTGCAATTGCAAAAAGTACAGAATATATAGGCATTACTCGGGCAATTCCACCATATTCTGAAATTTCTCGTGTGTGTCTTCTATCATAAATTACTCCAACACAAAGGAATAACATAGGAGTAGAAAGACCGTGGTTAACCATTTGGATTATACCACCTTGAATTCCTTCAACAGTCATTGAAAAAATTCCAAGTACAACAAATCCTAAGTGAGATACCGATGAATAAGCAACTAACTTTTTAACATCGGTCTGAACCATTGCAACTAACGCACCGTAAATAATTCCAATCACAGCAAGCCAACCTATTGGTGTAGCCCAATGCGAAGAAACCAGCGGGAATAATTCTAAGTTAAATCTAATCAAACCATAGGTTCCCATTTTCAACAAAACACCCGCAAGTATTACTGAACCTGCAGTTGGTGCTTGAACGTGAGCATCGGGTAACCATGTATGTAATGGAAATAAAGGTACTTTAATACAAAACGATATCGCAAATGCTAAAAAGAGCCAAACTTGAGTATCGTAGGGTATTTTACCTATAAATCCTTTTATAGCAACTAAATCAGTCGTAAATTTTCCATAAATCGTTGGATCTTGAGCATATAATCCAATCCAGATTATTGCCACTAACATTAACAAAGAACCAACTAAGGTAAATAGGAAAAATTTGATTGAAGCATAAATTTTTTCTTTGCCACCCCAAACACCAATTATAAAGAACATTGGTATCAATATCAATTCCCAAAATACATAAAATAAGAATGTATCTAAGGCAATAAAAACACCGGTCATTCCAAATTGAAGTACTAATAGCATTGCATAATATTCTTTTTCTCTTTTATGTATCCCTGAAAAAGAAGATGCAATTGCTATTGGCATAATGAATGTTGTCAAAAGTACTAGCAACAAAGACATACCATCAATACCAATATGAAATCCAGCATCTATTGATGGAATCCAAGATTGATTTACAACGTATTGAAATGTTGGGTTTAAAGAATCAAAATTTGGCAACAATAACAACGAAAGAAGAAACGTAAGTATCGAAATAACAAAAGCGGTACTTCGGATAGCTTTCGTTTGCTCTTTATTTATAAATAAAACCGCAAACGCTCCAAGCAATGGAACAAATAAGGTTAATAATAGGGACATAATACCCATAAGAAGATCCTTTTGTAAAATACTAGTAGCGAATAACTAACCAACCTATAATTGCAAGTATTCCAAGCAACATTATAATAGCGTAATTTTGAGCATATCCAGTTTGAACACGACGGATAATTTCAGCAGAAACTCCAATCAAACGAGCAGAACTATTTACTATTCCATCGATGATAATTACATCTACAATTTTCCATAAAACTGAATTCGATAAGACGTATATTGCACGTACTTTCAACTGATACAATTCATCAACATAATACTTGTTCCAAAGAATTTTCCAGAAAATATTTCTAGATTCATCGGATGTTTCCGGAGCTGTATAGTTCTTGTATAATTTAGTAGCTAACAAAATTGCAGCAATTGCTACAATAGTAGATATAGCCATTAAAATGTATTCTATTGAATGAATTTCTTGGTGTGCATGATAATGTAATGTTTCGTTGGCTGATGCAAAAATAGGAGAAAGCCAATTGTCTAAAATATTTGGATGATCAGAGACAAAGAAACCTAATACATAGGGAATGCCTAACATACCACCAAGTACTGAAGCAACAGCTAAAATAATCAAAGGAATTGTCATTGTTGCTGGTGATTCATGTGGGTGAACATGAGTAGAGTCAAAACGTTCTTTACCATTAAAGACTAAATGGAATAAACGGAACATATAGAATGCTGTACAAAATGCAGCTACAACTCCTATTGCCCATAGAATAGGGCTACCTTTGTCCCAAGCATACCACAAAATTTCATCCTTGGAAAAGAAACCTGCAAAAGGGGGAATACCCGAAATGGCAATTGTTCCAATTAAAAAGGTCAAATATGTTTTAGGCATATACTTTTTTAGACCACCCATTTTTTTGATATCTTGTTGTTCGTGCATTCCATGAATAACCGAACCAGCACCTAAAAATAGTAAAGCTTTGAAAAAAGCGTGTGTCATAACGTGAAACACTCCAGGGGTAAATCCACCAACACCTAAAGCAGCAAACATAAATCCGAGCTGAGAAACAGTAGAATATGCTAAAACTTTTTTAATATCATTTTGTACTAAACCTACAGTTCCAGCTACTAAAGCAGTTGTAATACCAACCCCGGCAACCACAGCCAAAGCAGTTTCAGAACTTGCAAAGAGATTTGAAGTTCTCGCAATTAAGAAAACACCTGAAGTTACCATCGTTGCTGCGTGTATTAAGGCAGAAACTGGTGTGGGACCTGCCATTGCATCTGGTAGCCAAACACCTAATGGTATTTGAGCAGATTTACCCATACAACCTACAAACAATAATAGAGCAATAACTGTTACCATCGTTGGAGTTAGTGAACTTGCTTGGGCGTTAATCTGAGTATATTCTAATGAACCAATTGTTGAAAACAACAAGAACATTGCTAACAATACACCTAAATCTCCAATTCTGTTAACAATAAATGCTTTTTTTGCAGCATCACCTGTCCAGATTATTGAAACTCCATCGAATTTTCTGTCGTACCAAAATCCAATGAGTAAGAATGACGCTAAACCAACTCCTTCCCAACCTAAAAAGGTAAGGAGTAAGTTGTTTGCTAAAACCAAATTGAGCATCATAAAGATGAACAAATTCAAATAACAGAAGAATCGATAAAAACTTCTGTCTCCATGCATATATCCTATTGAGTATATATGAATGAGTGTTCCAACACCGGTAATAATTAACGTAAACAGAATTGATAGTTGGTCAACTTGATATGCAATATCAATTGAAAAATTCCCTGTTTTAATCCAAGAAAAGAGCCTAACTATGGAAGAACGTTGCTCAGCGGGCGAGGAAACCATAGAAACTAAGATTCCACAAGCAACTATAAAAGAAAGTCCCACCATTGTTGAGCCAATAGCTCCAATGAGTGCCTCACTTTTAATTTTTTTCCCGAACAATCCCAAGAAAATGAATCCCACTAAAGGGAAAAGAGGTACTAAGTAAATGAGTTCTGCCATATAATTACTTCGTATTGTTTAGATATTACTTATTTGTTAAACTACTTCGAGCATTGCTTCTTCAACAAGAAGCTCGATACTTTGAAATCTAATTCTTAATGTTTCATCAACTATCATCATCGCATTACGTTCAACTTTCATCCAATCTGAACGTCGCAATGTAAATGGTTCTGATGCTATTACAATAGCTGTTGGTTTTCCTAATGTAGGTTCCATAAACGAATTACCGTTTTCTGAACGATATTCTTTACCATACATATAATATAATGATGCTGGTTGAACATTAGAATTTGTGGTATAACGAACGGAAACAATACTTGTTCCATTTGATACACATAAATTCAAATATGAATGTGCCTTCACTTCATGTTCTACCAATAATCTGCTAAGATCTTCGAGCATCAATTTCATAGCTTCTACCATTTCATCGCACGTTACTTCTCCATACGGATCTTCAATATGATTCAAAAACAAACCGAACATGTGTTCACTGTCTGTTGATCCTAAAATTGCATCGTATGAAGTGTCGTTAAGTAAACGGAGTAATTGTCTACGAATTTTCCTAAAATCAGAAATCATTCCATTATGCATAAACATCAATCTGCCACAGGTAAATGGATGAGAATTTAACTCATCAATTGTCATTCCAGGCGATGCAGCTCTAACATGAGCAAAAATTAATGGAGATTTTATTTTTTTCGACAGATTTCGAAGATTCTGATCACTCCAAGCTGGCTTTATACTTCTGAAAACACAAGGTTCGTTATCTACTTCTGGTGCATACCAACCTACTCCAAACCCATCTCCATTTACGCTTACAGACATTTCAGCTGCATTCGTAGTTTGAGACATAATTAATGAATATTTGGGCTTATACAGAAGATCTTCAGCAACTAATTCAGGTCCAATATATGCTATAAATCTACACATTAACTTCTCCTTGAAAAAACGAAACTCGTTTTTTTTGATGATTGTAAGAACTATTGTGGTAGTTTTTACAAATGAACGAGGCAAATATACTAATTTTCTGTCGGTTTTTCTTTGTTCTTATTTTCAAAATATTCTGCAACAATATTTCGATGATCTTTTTCTGTTTGCAATTGGGTTCTTTTCGTCAATATTTCTTCATTTTCCATAAAAATAATTTGTGTCGGGAAGGCTAATCTTATTCCAAGTTTCTTAGCTAATTCTAATACTTGTAGAAAAACTTCTTGTCTTAACCGAAGTTCTTCTTGCCAAGTTGGAATATTGAAATAAACTAGCATTAGTATATTCATTGAAGAATCACCAAATGAATTTAAATTGACCTCGAGAAAATCTTTTCGTGAAAGTGGATGATCTGTAATTATTTTCCGAATAGCTTCAGTAAAGGCAATAATTGCAGGAGGGTATGAATTATAATCTATCTGAATAACCGCTTTTATTCTTCTAAATTTTCTTAACCCAAAGTTATCAATAGTCATATCTGCTAAACGACCATTTGGAATATATATCAATGAATCTTCAAAGGTACGAATTCTCGTTGAACGAAAACCAATATCTTCAACTTCTCCATCAATAAGTTCTCCTTTGATATAATCACCTACTTTGAATGGTTTATCGATAAAAAGCATTACTGATCCAAAAAGATTTTTAACAGTGTCTTGAGCTGCAAGTGCTAAGGCTAAACCTCCAATTGATAAACCTGCAAGAACTCCAGTGATATTTATAGTAAAGCTATTTAAAACTAACACAATTCCTGTAATTACGGTTATTACTTTGAAAGTTATCACTAAAAAGGAAACTAATTGTACATTCGAAGATTTAGACAAATATTTATCATCTTTAAGATGAACAATTGTTAGAATTAAATTAGAGATATTATATACGAGTAAAGTAAAAACAATACTCATAGATACAGATATTCCAGTCAAACTGAATTGCATTATTTTTATCCCCAATTGAGTAATTGGTAGTAATTGTTCAAAAGCTATCAACACTATAAAAATTGTAATTGGTCTGGAAACAGCATCACATTTTTTTATATTAATTTCTTTTGACCAATACTTTCTTACTACGATATGTATGATTTTCTTGGAAAGAAAATTTATCAATATAAAAAGGAAAACAGAAAAAACTAAAAGAACTAATGTTGACAAAATTTGCCATAGTTGAAATGGAAGTTTACTTGCTAATTCTGCTGTTCCCAATATAAACATCCCATCATAAATTGCATTTATTCTACTAACAGTTTTTTTAGAATAGAACCACTTATTACCATCTTTTTCTAAATAAATATCTTTGAATTTGGGAAATGGATAATAGATAGGTAAGTTTGTTGTAGTATCTATATAATCTTCATTTCTAGGTATGATATTAAAATCTACGTTAAGTCCTCTTCCATCAAATATTGCCTTTAAACGTAATGTAAGTTGTTTTTCATCATCACTTATTTTTGTACCCGGGTCTAAAGCTTTAGCAGAAATATACGGTTTATAGGTTTGCTTTTGAAGATAAAACAAATGCGTCAATATAGTATGATACGGAGAACTAAGACTATATTCCAAATTCTCACTGTCATAAGAATTTATATCAGAAAATGCAGATCGCAATGGTGAATTTGTTAAAAAAAGTACAAAGAATATTGCGACAAAAATAAAGATTGCTTGTTTCATTTAGTAAAGTATATAGAATTAAATGCGTACAGTTTTTTTTCCAGGTCCTTCTGGTATTCCTAAAGAATCTATTGATGCAATGTCTAAAGAAATTGTCCATCATCATTCAATTGAATATTCAAATTTACTTACAAATATTGATATATCCTTGAAAAATATTTCTTTATGCTCTGGCAATGTATCAATTATCACCGGTTCTGGAACTTCTTCAGCAGAAACTATTTTCGATAATTATGTTCAATCCTTGCCAAAGACAGAACATTTAGTTTGTTGTAACGGACGATTTTCAGTTCGATGGGCGTCAATGTTAGAAGTAAAGAATCAAATTGTTCGCAGATATTCTGTCGACTATGGGATGAAGCATTCAACTGAAGAGTTATTGATTATATTAAAAAAATTTCCAAATATAAAAACTGTTTGGTTTGTACACGGTGAAACCTCTACAGGTGTTTTAAACCCTATAAAAGAATTAGTAGATATAGTCAAATCCTTTCGTAACTCAATTCTATGCATAGTTGATGCTGTTTCTACTATTGGTTCTGAACAATTTCTCTTTGATGATTGGGGGATTGACATTGCTTTTACCACAAGTTGTAAAGGTTTAATTTCTCCTGCTGGTTTAGGTTGTATTTTTGTAAAGAATTCTGTAAAGTATACAAAAACATCACGATTTTCAGACAACCTTGAATTACACACTTTAACTCAACCTTGGACACCCCCAATACAAATTATGTATGCTTTTGAAAAATCATTAAAAATGATTACTGATTTTGGTGTTGACAAATATCGTGAACATATACAATCTAATAAAAAACTTCTTTGTTTATTACTTCAAAAGAATTCAATTCCAATGTTTGGACTTAATTCGTTAAATACTGTAACAGTTGTTGCACTTCCGAGAAAAGAAAATTTCTTAGAACATCTTCATTTTAGATATTCTCTAAAATTAATTGGTGCTCAAGATCATCTTAAAAGTAAATATTTCAGAATAGGAACTTTTGGTTTTATTGAAAAAGATGAAATTGAAACTGTAGTTTCGATACTTTCAAATTATTATTAAAAAACGTAAATGACGAATTTACTTCTTTCGACTAAAAACAAATATAAAGTTTTAGAAATACAAGAAATATTCCGATCGGTAATTTCTGATTTCAATGTTAAATCCTTAGATTCGTACGGTGTAAATTTTCCTGATGTTGAAGAAGTTCTCGATACGTTGGAAGGAAATGCGTATCTAAAAGCAATTAAAATTTTCGACTTAGCATTTGTTCCAACTTTATCCGACGATAGTGGTTTAGAAATAGACGCTTTAGATGGAAAACCTGGCGTTTTTTCTGCAAGATATTCTGGGAATGGTTCTTCTGATTCTTCGAATAGAAAAAAAGTTTTGTCAGAATTACTGGAATTCCCATTAGAAAAACGTAGAGCAAGATTTAGAACAGTATTATGCTATTGTGATAATCTTAGAACAATGTTTTTTGAAGGCATCTGTGAAGGACATATTACTTTTCAAGAAAATGGTGAAAAAGGGTTTGGGTATGATCAAATATTTATTCCTGTAGGTTCATCAAAAACATTTGGTCAAATGGAATTATCCGAAAAGAATCTATTCAGCCATCGTAAGAAAGCACTTTCGAAATTTCTAGAATATTATATCAATCTTTAATGAATCACTTAACCGAAGAACAGAAACTACAGTTACAAATTACTTTTTCAGCATTATCAAATGATGAAGAAACAATTTATTCTGGTTGTTTAGAATATATTCACAAACACTCTTTCCAACCGCTTTACGAAGCATTGTTGCAGTTACACTTGTTTGCAGGGTATCCGTGTGCTTTAACCGCTTTATCAATTTTGTATAAAGCTTTTAAAGAACTCTACCCAGATGCTGTACTAAACGAATCCATTGAAAACGATGAATCTGATTTTATTCTCTTGAAAGAAAAAGGTATAAGAACTTGTGAGTTGATTTATACAAAATCTTACGCTCCTTTGATGGCAAAAATTAAAGAATTTTCACCCCAACTACAAGAGTGGATGGTAGTTGATGGATATGGGAAAACACTTTCTCGAAAAGATTTATCAATTGCAGATAGGGAAATATTAATTGTTGCAGTGCTAACGAAACAGGGTTGGAAAAAACAATTGTATTCTCACATCCGTGGAGCTAAAAATGTTGGATGCACCAAAGAAATACTTGATGAACTCCTTGAGTTCGGAAATGAATTTTTTTCAGTTGAAGAACGTCATATTGCTAAAGAAATAATTGATACTATTTACAATTAGAAGTTATATCTCAAATAATTTTAGTATATTTGGAGCAAATGTCAAATAGTAGTGAACTTCAGCCCATTCAAAATTCCACCCCAGAACCAGGATTAAATCCAAGTACTGATGATAAACGCATTGAAAACAGTCCTTTTTTAATTTGGGCTTTACTATATAGATTTCGTATTATTATATTCTTAATATCACTTTTTGTGGGGCTAGGAACATATACTTATTTGTATTTCCAACCGAATTGGTATTCAGCATCTGTTAATTTTGTTCCTCCTAAGAGACAAATTTCTAGTTTAGAAGGTGCGATATCTTCAATATCTTCTACCTTAAAAGATATTGGACTTCAAAAATTGAGTGGGAAATCTGAATCATATTCTTTTACAACCATTTTATTTTCCCGTACTATTAAAGATAGTTTAATTAAAGAATTCAGTTTGGCTACACTTTATGATATACCTGATACTAATTATAAATTGCTGTACACTACATTTGATGAAAACTATGATGTTGCATTAGAAGTTGAAGGTAATTATGTTGTTTCTTGCCTACATACCGACCGACACGTTGCCGTTAAAATGGCAAACAGAGTATTACAACTCTCAAATAGTATTTCTCGTGAAATGGACGTTAAAGAAGCGACTACGCAAAGAGTCTATTTGGAACAACGGATTGGACAGTTAAACTCTGCTGTAGATAGGCTTACAGATTCTCTTGCATCTTATTCTAAAAGAACATTATTATTTTCACCATTAGATCAAGGAACTGCTTTAGCTGAAGCATATGGTGAAGTGAAAAGTCAAAAACTTAAACAGGAAATTTTATACGATTTCTTTAAAAGTCAATATGGTCCAGATGATCCGAGAAGTTTGGCTCAAAAAGATATAATTAATAATATTGCAGCAAAAATAAGTTCTATTGAAAACACATCTGGTTTTGCAGGGAATTTTGCATTAAAAGATGCCGCTGGAGTAGCCGGTAAATATCTTCGAATGTATACTGAAATAGAAACATTTTCTAAAGTAAAAGCTTTCCTTTTGCCTCTTTTAGAGCAAGCTCGTTTAGATGAAACCAGAAATGTACCTTCTGCTTATATATTAGATACTGCTATCCCTGCTTTTGAGAAATCTAAACCAAGAAGAACTTTAATATCAGCTGGAGCTTTTTCTGGAACGTTTATTTTACTTTGTATGATATTAATACTACGTTACCATTACAATCAATTTCAATCAAGGTTCAAGCCTTATTACAAATCATTACAGTTACAGTCTAAATCGAAATAAACCATAATGGAATTAGGAAGAGATGAATTTGGCTCTTCTTCGAGAGCAAAAATTTTTCTGGCATTATTTATTAGTGTCTGTGTGTTGTATAGTGTTCGATTAGCATACCTACAGATTATTCACGGTAATCTCTATTTACTTAAAACAGAATCCCAAGCAATTAAGGAAGTAATTAACACTCCCTTCAGAGGAATAATTTTAGATCGTGAAGGAAATAAAATTGTTCATAACAAACCTTCTTTTGTAATTCGAATAACACCTGCAGATTTCGACGAAGCAATGTTACCACGAGTAGCAAAATTACTTGGTGTTGATGTTAGTTTATTACAAGCTAATTTTAAAAAATTCAAAACAAAATCACCTTTTACTCCATTCCCAATATTAAAAGATGCTTCACCTATTCAAGCGAATTCTATTGAAGAAAATCTTTCAGACCTTCCTGGTGTAGATGTTTCTGTTGAATCTGGAAGATTTTACGAATTTGAGGGAAATTTGTCGCATTTACTTGGGTATACTCGAGAAATTAGTGAATCTCAATTAAAACGTAATGATGATTTTTATCGACCAGGAGACCCTATTGGAAACGGTGGAATTGAATCTTCGTTTGAAAGATTGTTACGTGGTCAAAAAGGATCAGAGTTTATTGCTGTAAATGCTTATGGACAACGTGTTTCTGCGTTCTACGATGGTAAAAATACCATTCCTGCTGTAGAAGGGTTTGACCTTCAGTTGTCAATAGATTCTGATTTACAGTATGAAGCAGAACAATTGTTAGATGGAAAACGTGGGGCTGTTGTGGCTATGGACCCCAATACTGGTGAAATTCTGGCGTATGTTTCTAAACCTGATTATTCTTTAGAAGTTTTTAATGGTAGAACAAGTGCTTCCGAGTATGGTAAATTAATGAAAGACGTACATAAACCACTTTTTGACAGAGTAATTATGACAAAATATCCTCCAGGTTCTACTTGGAAGATGTTAATGGTAATTGCTGCAATGAACGAAGGAATTTTACCTTTAGATGGTAAAATAGTCTGTAATGGAAGCTTTACGTATGGTGGAAGAACTTGGAAAGATCACGGTTCGCATGGAGCAATTGGTGCAAGGAAAGCAATTCATGTTTCCTCGAATGTATTTTTCTATAAATTGGGATTAGAAATAGGATTAGATACCTACCATAAATACGGCGAAATGTTTGGTTTTGGTAAAAGAACTGGAATAGATGTCGCAAATGAAGAATCAGGTTTATTGCCTTCAAAAGCTTGGTACAACAAAGCATTTGGTAAAGGGAAATGGTCAAATGGAGTTCTTGTCAATCTAGGAATAGGGCAAGGGGAATTAGGCGTTACACCTTTACAATTATTAGTGTATACTTCAACAATTGCTACTAAAGGAATTATAAACCGTCCTCACGTAGTGAAAGCAATTTACAACAAACGTACAAATTCATTCGATGAAATGGAAGTTGAATCGCGAGAATTACCCATTAAAAAGGAAATTTTTAATCTAATTCATCAAGGTATGTATGATGTTGTAAATGTTGGTGGAGGAACTGCTACGAACGCTCGTTTAACTGATTACAAACTTTGTGGTAAAACCGGTACTGCTCAAAATGCTCACGGGCAAGATCATTCTTGGTTTGTATCCTTTGCACCAATGGAAAACCCCAAAATTGCAATATGTGTTCTTGCTGAAAATGCAGGTTTTGGTGCAACGGTTGCTGCTCCAATAGCCTCAAAATTAACAAAACTATATCTCGATAAACTTAAGAATGCTTCGATGAAAAATACTATCGTTACATCTCAAACTAAAACTGTAGTTAAAAATACTACTTCTAAAACTGATAAAAAACAGAAAATTAATTCTTTATAAACAATACTTAGAGAAACTATGATTCATAATTTAGAAATGATACAAAAGGTATATGCCCAGTATCCCGATAAAATTAAAAAAGCAAAAGCGTTATTGGGAAGACCAATGACTTTAGCTGAAAAAATTCTTTATTCTCATTTTACACCTGAACAAGTTGGCTCAACTCCTTCACGTGGGGCGTCGTATGTTGATTTTAATCCAGACCGAGTTGCAATGCAAGATGCAACGGCTCAAATGGCATTGTTACAATTTATGTCTGCAGGGATACCTACTGTTGCTGTACCTTCTACAGTTCATTGCGATCACTTAATTCGTGCTGAACACGGTGCAAAGAACGATTTGGCTCAATCCTACAACGAAAACGAAGAAGTATTTTCATTTCTTGGTGATGTTTCAAAAAAATATGGTATTGGGTTTTGGAAACCAGGTGCTGGAATTATCCATCAAGTTGTTCTAGAAAATTATGCTTTCCCTGGTGGAATGATGATCGGAACAGATTCTCATACTCCAAACGCAGGTGGTTTGGGTATGATTGCAATTGGTGTTGGTGGAGCTGATGCAGTTGATGTTATGTCTGGTATGCCATGGGAATTACAAATGCCTAAACTAATTGGTGTTAAATTAACTGGTAAAATGTCTGGTTGGGTTTCTCCAAAAGATGTAATTTTGAAACTTGCTGGTATAACAACTGTAAAAGGTGGAACTGGTGCTATTATAGAATATTTTGGTGAAGGTTGTGCTAATTTTTCTGCAACAGGAAAAGGAACTATTTGTAATATGGGTGCTGAAATTGGTGCAACTACTTCATTGTTCCCTTATGACGATTCAATGGGAAGATATCTAGTTTCTACAGAACGTTCGGAATTAGCAACACTTGCAAATGAAATCAGAGATTTTTTACGTCCTGACCCTGAAGTTGAAGCTAATCCTGAAAAATACTACGATCAAGTTATACATATTGATTTAGATACTTTAGAACCCTACATCAATGGTCCATTTACACCAGATAGATCGCACACATTGTCTGAATTTATAGAAGCTGTAAAGAAAAACAATTGGCCTGAAGAATTACGAGTAGCATTAATTGGTTCTTGTACAAATTCTTCTTACGAAGATATGGCTCGTGTTGCTTCAATTGCTGAATATGCAAAAGCTAATAATTTAAAAGCAAAATCTGAATTTACAGTTACTCCTGGTTCAGAACAAGTTCGAGCAACCATTGAACGTGACGGAATTCTTCAAAAAATCGAATCAATTGGTGGAATTGTTTTAGCGAATGCTTGTGGACCTTGTATTGGACAATGGAAACGTCATGATGTTGAAAAAGGTGATCGTAATTCAATCATTACTTCTTTCAATAGAAACTTTACTGGAAGAAACGACGGAAACCCTGAAACTCATGCCTTTGTTGCTTCACCTGAAACTGTAACTGCATTTGCACTTGCTGGTAAATTGACTTTTAATTTTCTTACTGAAACAATTGATGGTGTAAAATTACAACCACCAACTGGCGATGAACTCCCAGCATTAGGTTTTGTTCCAGATCCTGATGGGTATGTTGCTCCAGCAGAAATTGGAAATACTGTATCAGTTTCAATTGCTGAAACTTCTAACAGACTTCAATTACTTACACCCTTCATGCCAAATAAAAATGAAGAATATAAAAATCTTCAATTGTTGTTGAAAGCAAAAGGAAAATGTACTACCGATCATATTTCAGCTGCTGGTCCATGGTTACGTTTCAGAGGTCACCTTGACAACATTTCGAACAATATGTTCATTGGTGCTATCAACTGGTTTAATGACAAAGCAAATTCCATAAAAAATCTTAAAACTGGCGAATATGCTGAAGTTCCTGCCGTTGCTCGTTATTACAAAGCAAATTCTATACTTTGGTTCGTAGTAGGAGATGAAAATTATGGTGAAGGTTCTTCTCGAGAACATGCAGCAATGGAACCACGTTTCTTAGGTGGTCGAGTAATATTAGTAAAATCTTTTGCTCGTATTCACGAAACCAACCTTAAAAAACAAGGTATGTTACCAATTACGTTTGTAAACCCTTCCGATTATGAGTTATTCCGTGAAGATGACAAATTTTCATTAGATTTAAGTTCATTTGTACCTGGTAAAATTTTAACTGGTACAATTCACCATTCTGATGGAAATTCGCAAACTATTGAGGTAAAACATTCATTTAATCAACAACAAATTGATTGGTTTTATGCAGGTTCAGCATTAAATTTAATTGCTGCTCGCCAAAAGTAACATTCCGAATTGTTGTCAAACAACTATTTGTAAGAAACGAAGAGGCGTTGGAAACAACGTCTCTTCGTTTTTTTGAGGGTTTATTAACAATAAAGTACCGAATTGTTCTAGTTTTTTGTAGATTTGTTCATTATAATTTTGTTATAAATAGGTAAATATGAATTATTTAGAAACTGATAATTTAAGTAAAGTTTATATTGATATTCCTCGAGATGATCCACATTTTCAACCAAAGGCTGTATTAGCTCTTTTGACTTTGTTTGAAAAAGGGAAATCATTTACAATTGCAGAAGCTCATAGCCTCTTTATATCTGAAATTTCAGAACGGCAAGTTCGTAGATATGTGAATATCTTATTTGAATGTGGGTTAATCGCACCATTAGAAAAAGAATTTAGTAATAAAAACAAAGTTTACAAAGTTTCAAATTTATCTGCAACTTCAGCAAAAAATTTTACACCCAATGAATTACTTTCTCTCTATGTTTTGAAACAATTTCTTTCAGCAATTAATCATAAATTCATATCAAAAGAAATCCAAAATATTTTAGACAAAATTGAAAGTGTCCTTGGTCAGGATAGTCCATACTTTTTAGAAGATGAAATTTTTTGGAATCAATTACCGGGCATTAAAATCCAAGAAGATAACTTTGTATATCTAAAGGATTTGTTAAATGCAATTTATGAAAAAAATTGGATTAATTTGACATTCACCTCATTTATAAACAATGAAGTCAAAACGAGAAAAGTATTTCCCTTAATATTATACACCTATGAAGGGTTACAATATGTATATGTTTATCATCCAACACATAAGAAATCAATTTCTATCTCACTAAAGAATATAAAACAGGTTTCTATTATCGAAAGTGATGAACTACCTATTAAATTTAAAAAAGAAGAATTTTTAAATTCACGATTTGCAGTTTTTGATGGTGAATTACACGAAGTACGTTTGACTATTAAACAAGAGTTTAATCACTTATTTGAGAAAAGAACTTGGCATAATAGTCAAAATATAAGTGTGAATAACGGTATTATCCAAATTACGATGAAAGTACCACTTAAACCTGATTTTACATCTTGGGTTTTACGTTGGTCTATGGCATTTTCTGAAATATACCCACAAGAGTTAAAAGATTTGGTGTTGAACAATATGAAAACTATTTATACAGAGCTTTCAAATAAGAGTATATAACTAAGTCTATTTTTAATAAAAGTTGTACGTAGTTGTTAAGTTCTGTAAGTATTGATTTGTAACATATACTTTGCAATAACCTCCATTTAACCACAACTGAATTTGATCAGCATAATGTACATCTAATGGTTCTCCGGATATTCCGCCAGGAATAACACAAAGATAGTAGTTTTCGAGTAGATTCGTAATGAATCGGAAGGATGAAACTTTTGGTTTCGATTCTAAAAGTGTATTTTTTTCAAACGATTGAATAGTATACTCATCACCTTTGTAATCGAACGGTCCGATTGTTGAAAGTAATCGGATTGATGGAATTGCCTCTGTTAAATATTGGAATGTAACAGTAGATCCTTTCTTTGTGGAATTTTTCAACTCATTTCTGTATCGCTTACTTGTTAGTTTTACAACTTGTACCATAAAGTCTTTTTTCTTTCGAAAATCTTGTTTTGAAATAGTCCCAGTCCATTTAGACTCAAGAGTATCACGTAAAACTAAGAGTGTTTTTGTACCTTGAACCGATGGTATAGTTTTGTATTCAGAATAATAATATTTACCTAAATCATCTTCATATAACTGTTCATTTACTGTTTCTACGTAGATAGAATATAAATTTGAAATTGAATCATTCACAGAATAAATTCCTTCCCATTTTAATAAGGTTTCAATATCATTTTTTTCTACATTAGTAAGTTCTTTTTCAAAAGTTTTATACAACCTTTTTAACTCATAATTCATTTCTTGAGCATAGTAAGAAGTTACATCATTTAACATAAATTGAGCTTCACGAATAGAATATTCTCTATAGCTATTTAATAAAGTTGAAATTCTTTTAAACCGAAAATATGGGTCATACCAACCGGGAAATTGTTTTCCATTGGTAAAAGAATTTTCCATATTTGTACCGATTTTATACTGTACATTTTTAATGGCGTTTTTAACTTCAGTATTCTGTAGAAGTTCAAACTTACCTGACCACCCAAATCGATTATCATTCCAACCCGGATTTGTGAAAGTAAATACACATTCTGCATTTCGTATGGGAACAGCGCCAATTGGTAGTAATTCGGTTTTAAAATATTTATCGGAACTATGAAACATTTGTGCTGGATATTTCCAGTTTTGAAGAATTTTACGACATTCTGTAGCATTTCCTGAATTTGAAACTGCGTATAATGCGCTAAATGGATCTACTATAGTGTCGAAGAACAAACTTTTTACAGAAATAACATATTCACTATATAAACTTTTTTTTGGTTTCGAACTTTTTTGAATCCATGAAGAATCTTTCGGGAACCAATCTGAAAGTATTGGTAAACCATTTATAGTTCTTCTCCGAAAGAACAATGGCTCTTCATTTTTTTGAATGATTGTATCAATAGTATAAACAATAGGAACAGATTCAAAATTATTCTTCGTACAACTAGTCGCGTTGTCGTTCAAAACTTCTATAAAATAATCTGTTTGGTCAACAGAATAGGAAGTAAATGCCCATGATACATTCGTGTTTCTTCCATTAATAATAAATGGTATCCCTGGAATTGTTGCTCCAGAAAGAACCTTATCGTTTAAAATTAAAGTACAAATAAACCATTTCGATGGTAGCTGTAAGGTTGAATGAATATCTGCAACAAAGATAAGTGATTTCGAAGTGTCATTATTAGAAAAATACGACCATGTTGCACAAGCTGATTTTGAATTTTCCCAGCCCAAAACTTGTCTAAAACTTTTCGATTGTTTTGAAAAACTGTCAAAAGACTGATCTGTATTCTTTTTTGTAGATTCAATAGTTGTTGAATATTTAAATCTTGGTATATATGGCAAATAGTATAAACTATCATTTGTAATTGATATCAATAATGCCGTAGGAGAAAGTTTTATAACAATAGTATCGGTATCAATGCTATTGTCTTTTATGTTAAATGGAAGTAATTCCTTCGCATATTCTTCGCCTAAAACATATTGCAATTCTGAAGCAGTTAGACTCGCCCAAAAAGAAACATCTGATTCCAAAGTATGTAATTTCCAAAGCAAATAGGAATCTTCAATAGACCACTCTTCTGGAATATATCCTAAATTATCGAATTCAATTGAAAGAGAATTCTTATTAGTTTGTATAAAATAATTTACTCCTTTTGAATAAGAAGTTAGCAATGTTCGAATTGAATCGGAACAATTTTTGGAAAGTAATTGAGCAAATGTACGAAGTTGAATTGTTTTCGCGAATTTGTCAGACTGAATATACGATGATCCAAGTATTTCTGTTAAATTTCCTCTACCTGCTCTACGTAAAAAATCCATTTGGAACAATCTGTCCTTAGCGTGAGAAAGACCCAGTAAAAAGTGAACATCTTGTTCTGAGCTACCATAAATATAGGGAATGCCATAACGATCAATTTTTATTGAACCTTTTGCTTCTAAAATTCCAATATGTGATACTTCAACCTGTTGTTGTTGAATGGATTTTGAAGCTAATGAAAATAAAAACAAAAGTAAGCAACCAATAAAAATAGTTGTTACTGTTACAATCCCAATACTATGTTTAACTAAAAAGTTCATCTTCACTTACATCCACCTATTTTTTTTATACCACTCAATTGTTTCTTGCATTCCTGCTTCAAGCGATATTTCTTGTTGAAACTGAAGTTCTTCTACAGCTTTCTTGTGTGAACAAATCCAATGACGTTGTGTAAAGTTTTTAGCTTTTTCTCTATCAAAAATTGATGGATTTTTTTGAAGTCTTCCTATAAATTCAGACACGTATCCTATGATAGTTATAAGTATATTTGGAAGTGGCACTCGAATTATGAGTTTTTTATCTACAGCTTTTTGAGTAGCAGAAATTATATCGTTCCATGTATAATATTGTTTTGAAGTTATATAATATGTTTTTGAAATTGCTTTCAAAGTAGTAGAAGCAATATAGATTCCTCGTACTAAATCTGAAACGTGAATGAGACTTAACACTTTCGAATCAAATCCCATAATTGGAGCTATAAAACCATTTGAAATCAAGCGTAAATATCCATATATAGCTTCATCTCGCGGACCATATACCGAAGGTGGACGGATAATTGTAATTGGAAAATATTTAGAATAGGTCCGAACAAGATATTCTGCTTCTAATTTACTTTTTCCATATCTTGTTAGTGGTTCTAAAAGATCATCATCTTCGTTAGTAGGAAAATCTACATTCGGCGAAGGTTGGGCTACCGCTAAAGAGGAAATATGAACAAATCGTTGTAAATTTGCATTTACTTCTTTAATTGCATCTAATAACTGTTTTGTTACAAGCACATTCCCTTTATAAAAACCATCGTAGCTTAAAGAGGCGAGTACTCCTGCAGAATGCACTATTATATCTTTGTTTTTTACAACTGATTGCAGAAAATCAACATCGGAATAACTTCCGAAACACTTTTCAATATTCTTTCCTTCTAACCAACGAAGGTTCGATTCTTTTCTTAACAATACCGAAACTGTATATCCTTTTTCTATATACAAATCTACAAGATGACTCCCTACAAAACCTGCAGACCCCGTTATTAATGCATTCATAGTACAAATGTACGGAAATTATTGGAATGTCAGCAATATGACATATATGCAGAAACTACTGACAGTACGATTTTAAATTCCTAACATCTTGGCATAATTTCGTCTTCATATCTATACTTTTTGCTAATGGCACGATCTTGATAGTATAGTAATTAGCTCAAATTTTAAATTATATTGGAAAAAATACAATGGGAAAAATCATTGGAATTGACCTTGGTACAACAAACTCAGTTGTAGCTGTTATGGAAGGTTCAACACCCGTCGTGATAGCAAATTCAGAAGGATTACGCACTACTCCTTCTATAGTCGGATTTTCTAAAAATGGGGAAAGAGTCGTTGGTCAAGCAGCGAAACGTCAATCTGTTACAAATCCAAAAAATACTATTTATTCAATTAAACGTTTTATGGGACGCCGTCAAGATGAAGTAAGTGAAGAAGCTTCAATGGTGCCATACAAAACAACATCTTCTGGTGGTACTGATTCAGTTAAAGTAGACATTGATGGACGTTTGTATTCTCCTCCTGAAATTTCAGCAATGATCCTTCAAAAAATGAAACAAACTGCTGAAGATTATTTGGGACAAAAAGTTACTGAAGCCGTTATTACCGTTCCTGCCTACTTTAATGATGCTCAACGTCAAGCAACAAAAGATGCTGGTGAAATTGCAGGTTTAACTGTAAAAAGAATTATCAACGAGCCAACAGCCGCAGCCCTAGCTTACGGTTTAGACAAAAAAGGTAAAAATATGACTATTGCAGTCTATGACCTTGGTGGTGGTACCTTTGATGTATCGGTTTTAGAAATTGGTGATGGTGTATTCCAAGTGAAATCTACGAACGGTGATACTCACTTAGGTGGTGATAATTTTGATCATAAGTTAATTGATTTTCTTGCTGATGAATTTGTTAAATCAGATAGTATTGATTTACGTAAAGACCCAATGGCATTACAACGCCTTCGTGAAGCAGCTGAAAAAGCGAAAATCGAACTTTCTCAAATGCTTCAAACTGATGTTAACTTGCCGTTCGTAACTGCAACTCAAGATGGTCCAAAACACTTAAATGTAAATATTACACGTGCAAAATTTGAAACTCTTTGTGCTGATTTATTCGACAAAACCCTAAAACCATTAGAAAATGCACTTCGCGACGCTAAGGTTACACCAAGTCAGATTGACGAAGTAATATTAGTTGGTGGTTCTACAAGAATTCCTAAAATTCAAGAATTGGTAAAAAACTTCTTTGGTAAAGAACCTTCAAGAAATGTGAATCCTGATGAAGTTGTTGCTTTAGGAGCTGCGGTTCAAGGTGCTGTACTTTCTGGTGATGTTACTGATGTATTATTAGTAGACGTAACTCCATTAAGTTTAGGAATTGAAACATTAGGTGGTGTAACAACTACAATGATTCCTGCAAATACAACAATCCCTACTAAAAAAGCGGAAACGTTTTCAACTGCCTCTGATAGCCAAACTTCTGTAGAAATTCATATCCTTCAAGGTGAGCGTTCTATGGCAAGAGACAACCGTTCACTAGGTAAATTCCACTTAGATGGCATTCCTCCTGCACCTCGTGGAATTCCTCAAGTAGATGTAACGTTCGATATTGATGCTAACGGGATTTTAAATGTATCTGCTAAAGACAAAGCTTCAAATAAAGAACAAACAATTCGTATCACTTCTTCGAGCGCTTTAGAAAAAGATGAAATTGAAAAAATGAGAAAAGATGCTGAGGCTAATTCTAACGAAGACAAAAAACGTAAAGAAGAAATCGAAATCAAAAATAAAGCTGATAATTTAGTCTATTCTACTGAAAAACAATTGAATGAACTTAAAGATTCAATGTCAGAAGAAGATAAAACTAAAATCGAAACTGCTAAAAATGAACTTGCAGAAGCATTAAAAACTGATACAAACATCCAAGGTGCTATGGATAACCTTAATAATATTTGGTCAGACGTTTCTACAAGGATGTATCAAAAAGAAGCACAAACACCTCCTCCAACTGAAGGAGCAACTGAAGATACTTCTACAGCGGATCCAAAATCAAAAGTAGAAGAAGCAGATTATACAATCGTTGACGATAAATAGTTATCAACAATCTATAAACGTAAAAAGCCCTCTTTCGAGGGCTTTTTACGTTTACTAAAATAATACTGTTAATAACTTGTTAGAATTATTACTAAAGAACCACCAAATCCTAACTCATATATATTACCAATTTGGCAATCAAATTTAAACACAAATGCACCAATAGTCGAGTCTGATAAAAAATATGTTGTTAGATTAGAATATTAAGAACTAAAATTATTTGTTAAGTTAATTTTACTTAACAGCTTTACCGTTCCGTTATCTGTAACTGAATATCTGTAAATAAAATTAAGTCCCGCTTCACCATAAGCTACAAATATAAATGACTTTGGATCATTAGCCCCCTCTCCCTCTGCCCCGCACCACTTTGGGGAGAGGGGGTGATTTCCGAAAACGAAAAGACACCCAAATTGGGCGTCTTCGTAAGAATATTCTTTTCTAAAATTTCACATACTTATTGAATCATCAATGATGTTCGAATAGTTCTTCCATTCTGCAGTTTAATTTCTAAAAACCGAATACCCGTTGGCAAGCCTACTAAAGAAACGACTACATTACTTTTAGTTTGTTGGATTATTGGAAGTTGAACGGAAATTCCAAGAATATTAGAAGCAGTTACTTCAAGTACTTCTTGCTCAATTCCTGTTAAGTGAACTACATCTCTACTTGGATTTGGGAACACAAATACGTTTGTTTGATCTGAATTTTCTACTGAAACGGGAACAACTCCAATTTCGATATTATCTACAAACCAACCTCTGGAATGTTGAATAGGTCCTGCACTGAATACAAACCTTGTTAACAAGGTATCTCCGTTATTACCACTTAGAGGTAATACTTCATATTTCCAAGCATCAGGTGTTAATAGATTTGCTTCCCAAGGTAGATAGTCCGTTGCATTTCTTTTCGAAATCGTAGTCCAATTTTTTCCCATATCTTTAGAAATTTGAACAAAACCAGTATCTGAACGATGAATAAATGCTGCTTCCCAAAAAATCAATGTTGGAGATTGAGTACCACTTTGAATTACAGGAAACAACCACATTGTGTCTTGTTGGCCTGCTCTATAATTTGCATTTGGAACATTCTTCATAGAAAAACCATCGACACCAGCACCAAAGAAAAATTCATTAGTTCTGCCCCATCTACCTCGTTTAAAGTAATTTTTTTCTGAAGAATTTACATCATCATAAAATGCAGTTGTGAATGGACCTGAAAAGACTAATACTGCATTACTAAGAACACTATTGTTTTTTGGATTTGAACCATCGGATGCCTTCATTTGATAAACATACCAACCCGGTTCATCTGGAGTGTCAGTAAAAGTAATAACTTTATTGGTATCAGTAGTTGAAACTAATATCTCTTTTAAAAACACACTATCTCTATACAATTGAATAGAAGTTAGGTTTACTAAAGCAGTTAACGAATCAGAGCGCAGCCGTGGCATTAAGGTTTCTAAAGTAATCACTTTCCCTTGAGAACCAACACCATTTATAATAGTTGGTTTATCAGGATTTGGAGATCCACCGGCAAACGCAGAGCCTTTTTGGGGAGAAGAAGAATCAGATCCACTTACTACAATTAACTCGTAATGATATTCTTTATAGCGATCTAAACCAGTATCTATAAAAAAGTTCATAGACGAAGGTAATGATGTAACATACACTGAGTCTCTATAGAGTTCATAAGTGAACTCTGTTGGTAATAAATCCTGTCCAAATGATCTTTTTGTTGGTATAACCCACTGAGTACGGAGTGATGTTGGTTGATCTGGAATTGCTCTTACAATAAAAGTACTCGAAGGTTCAGGAGCGTTTACATTTATATACGCAGTATATACATCGTTGTCGGCAAGATTTGCTCCACTTGCAGAATTTCTCATATCTACCCAAGATGGATAGACCTTTCCATTGTAAAATGCACAACCACTGTAATCACCTGCAAAAGTTCCACCAAATGGATTTCTTCTTAAATCCATTGCGACATCTGAAACTTGTCTATCCGACCAAGTCTCACCAGCATCGTTGGAATAACTCACGAAACATTCAACCAACATATTTTCTGGATCGTTGCGAGAATCTGAATACATTACTGCAATTTCACCGGTAATTGGGTCAATTGCTAACCAAGGCCAAAACTGATCGTTTGTAGTATCGGAATGAATAATTTTCGGAGAAGACCAAGTATTTCCATTATCTACCGATTTTGAAAAATAAATGTTGGGTACTTTATCTGCAGACCAAACTAAATATATGTTCCCATATCCATTTGTTCCTTGTGTAACATTACACCCAAACGTAGGATAACTTTCTGCTCGAACAGTACCTTTTAATCTATTCTGCGTATTACCATTGATTGTTGAAGGGATTCCTTGTGTATTTTTTCTATGAATAATTCGTGGTGGTGAAAAAGTTGCACCTTGGTCAAAAGATGCAGAAAAGCCAATTCCTTTTTCTATACCGTGATTCCAAACAACAAAAAGCTCTCCTTGAGGTCCGGTACAAGTAAGTGGGAAACTTTGCCCAAAAGTGGTATCTTCAGAACTACCAGATAAACGATTACTTACGGTCACTGCTTCAGTCCAAGTTGTGCCTTGATCTGAAGAGCGAGAAACAACAATTTGAGTTGAAGAATCTTTAGGGATGACTCTTTTCCAAGGAATTGATAGCCAACCTAATGTTGGTGATGATAAAGAATTATCTACTTGAACATAATATTTATCTTCAAATGCAGAATCTAAGGTTGGTTCGTCGAGATGAACAATAACTGGATTGTGTTTCAAATCCCAAGTATTTCCACCATCACGAGTTCTACTTACAAAAACACCATTTCTACCAGAAAGTACACCGTTTGAACTTGTTCCTATGTTGTTAAAACCTCCGTAACATAGATAACCAATCCCATCGTTTGAAAATGCGACAGAAGGATCGTTAGTAGAACGCCAGGCAGCATTGTTGTAAGGTTTTCCAAGGTTTGTATTTTCCCAAGTTTTCCCACCGTCCTTTGATATGTACACCCACGTAGAAGAATTCGCTCTGTAATCTACTGCAGAAGAAATTAAATTCAATGGATTTGTTGGGTTTACAGCTATTGAAGATTCATTTTGAGTAGGGTTTGGGTCAGAGCCATCAAAGGCCATAGATACATTCACGAAAATTGAAGGTAATAACGAAGACTGTGTAAAAGTTGGAATTAAAAATGGTCGTATTGTTCCAATTTTCTTTGTATGTTTTCCAATTGATGGAAACTTCGATGTTGGTTCAGGTAATGGATGTGCTCGGTTCATCATTGATTGAAAACGTGCATCAATGGTTTCTTTGTCTTTAGTTTGTGAATAAACCTGAATAAAACCAAAGCAAAACAAGAGTAAAAGTATTTTATACATAGATTTTTATAGTTAATGAACATTCTTTGACAATTTACCATTTTTTTAAGAAACATTACAGTACCACAAAGCACTTAATAAATCTATTTATGACGCAACTGAAGACACTATTCAAAAAAAAGACGCCTAAACAAGGCGTCTAATGTTAGAAAGTGCCCAAAATCTACTTATTGTAAAAAATCTAATAGAGATTGTTGAAACATATTCGAACCAACTTTCAATGAATATTGTAGAGTAAGTTCCGTTTTTTGTAAATCTGTAACTGTTTTCGCATAATCAGTATCAACTTCACGAGATTTAAACTCACGTAACCGAGTTAACTCAGTATCGGATTGTTCTGTCATCGACTGTAAACGAATAATTTGCATTCCAACATTTGAAATTGTAGCATTCATTTCTTCGTATTTTTTCGATATTTCTTGAATAGAATCAATTACTATCGCCAATTCACTAGCAGTATAGTTTTGGTTTTCTTGTTTTGGCGTACCGTCTTCGTTAAATGCCATAGCATTATATAACTTTATAACGGTATCAAATACCGAAGTTCCATTTGTTCCTCCAAAGGCTGAAGTAGCTAATACATTTACTTGTTCGGTAGATGTAACTGAAGTATTGACTAAACGAGGTTGTAAGTTTCCTTTAAATAGAACCGTTAAACCCGATTGATTCGATACATCTTGAGTTCCACTTACTAATTGAAATGGATTTGAATCAATATCTGCAGGTACAACTCCCGGAGGTAGTGTAGCAGGCACTTCAATAGATTGAGCAGTAGTTTTCGTTCCAGAAAAAAGAAATTTACCGTCAAAATCTTGATTTGCATTTCGAATTAAATCTGCTAATTTATTCTTAATATTAACAGCCAGTGTTGGAATTTTATCAAAATTAGTTGCATTCGTAGTTTCTTGAGCAGTAAGTCTAATTTCAAGTAAACTATCTGCAACAAACGTTAATGCTTCTTCTCCAGCACGTAAATCATCTAATGCTCTATCAATAGATAATTGATGTTTTTCAGACCGAGCGATTAAATTTGAAATTTGACCAGCTGCTGCAAATTTTTCAGGGGTATTCGAAATACTCGTTAACTGAGAACCCGTTTGCAGTTGAACTTGTTGATTGAAACGTTTTGCTTGTAATTGTTGCAAAGATCGTTCGAACGAAAAAGTCATTGAATTTAAAGTTGTTCTCATTTTTATTCCTTATCGTCCAAGATTAATTATCGTTAAAAGAGCCTCATTTGCAGTAGTAATAACTCTTGCAGAAGCTTGAAAAGCACGTTGATGTTTTAATAAATCAACAGTTTCTTCGTCGAGATTTACACCAAAAGCATTTTCTCTTTGAATGGTTAATTGTTCGGCAACTAACGAAAAAGCAGTCATACCAGATTGGGCATCAGCACCAATATTCCCTAACTCAGAATATGTGTGATTTAAAAAATTTGCAGCCGATCTACCTGAAATGATAGTTTGGTCGGTAGATAAATTAGAAATAGCTCTTGCAATATTTGCATTTCCGGGTTCATTTGCACCGTCAGAAAGAGCTAATCTTCGTGGTTGACCAGCAATTGAAGTTGCAATTTGAATATTTCGTGCTGAAATTGAACCACCACCTTGAGCTTCAAAGAAATTCAAACCTGGTGGAGGACCAGCTGGGTCATCTAACCCATAACCCGTAGAAAACAATGCATTTACTCTAGTTCCGATTGCGTTCGCTAAATCGTTAAAACGACTCATCAAGGTATAACCACCACTTGAATCTTGGTCGTCAAGTGTTTGATTGTAATGTTTCAGAAAAGATGCAAATTCACCAGAATTGGGAGTAACTACCGACAATTGATTACCTACTGAATCGATTCGAGCAAAAAATGCTGATCTTTCTCCACTTGGTGCTACCGATTCTCGTAAATCAATTTTATAACTTTCAGTACCTGCAATAACAGGCATATTTCCAAGATTAATATTTATAGCTCCACCTTGATCGTTAGAAACAGTAACATCTCCAAATTTAGACAATTGAATTAATCGTTCAGATCGTTGATCAACAAAAATTGCTGCAGCTTCTTCTGAAGGGAATTTTCCAATTTCTTTATTGAGGTTTGCAATTTCATTCGTAAGTCTGTTAACTTCTTGAACACTAAAACGAGTTTTCACAAACATATCCGTACGTAGTTCAGAAGCGCGTTGATCAATATCTCTAAAGGTTTTCACAACGGATTCTGCTTTCGTTAGTATTAACGATCGTAAACCAACATCTTCAGGTTTTAAAGAAGCTTGTTCAAATGCAGTATATAATTGTTCAATAGAAAAATCTAAACCACCATCCGATGGTTCACCTAACAAAGTTTCAATTCTTTGAACAACATTTGAATCTAATTCCGAATTTGTTAATCGAGAAGTATTATCTCTAAAATCTCGTTCAAAAAAGAAATCTCTATATGATTTTACTTTTTGAGGGAACACACCATTCCCTTGTTGGCCGCCCTTGGTATCCTGAGAAAAGTTTTCAGTGATAATGGCAGTTCTACGAGCGTAACCGGGTGTATTGACATTTGTGATGTTATTACTAACAACATTCTGTGCGAATTGTTGGGTTAAAACACCACGTTTCCCTATATTCAGTGATCTAAATGACATAATTTTTTATATAGTTACATTACACAATGAAGGATCTCGAAAATCTCCACCACTTTTAATGACTGTTATCAAATCTTGAATTGAGTTTGAAGCTCTATTGAGTAAGTATCGGTTAATACTGTTTATTCCTCGTAACCTTGAAAAAAGAGCAGCAATTTGAATCTTTGTCAAATCAAAGAGTTTTGCTTGCTCTAGGGGAAGTTTTGTTTGCACTTCCGATAGGGTCATAACTTGAGCTTCTCTTGCAGGTAAGGACAACATTGAAGCAATGAACCGAATTCTCATTTGTTCTAAAGTTCGAAGATCTGAAGAAAGTTTAGATTGTTTTCTTGTAATTTCTTCTAATTGCTCTATGTTATAGGAAACTAAAGCCTCACGTTGATTATTCCCATATTCAACTAATTCTTTCAAAACGAGAATTTCTTCTTGTAACAAACTATGTAATTCTTCTGCAAGTGTCATATTATAAATATCGGTATATTTTTCAAAGAGTTGAGAAAAAACTGTAGGTTTTTAATGGGTTCATTCAAAAACAATACCAAGTTTAGTTATTCAAGCATACTAAAAGATATTTATAAATACTTTGGAATTATACTTTTATTCTCGTATATTTGTGGCTATCAAAAAAAATTCCTGCGTAGAGGATACTCGTTCTGCGCTGTTTATCAACAACCATAGGATAGGTTACAATGAGTAATCGAAAGTTATACGAATCTACTTTCATTGTGAATGCTGCTCTTGAAGATGCAGATATTCTTACAATAGTAAATAGAGTTCAAAGTTTTATCGAAGACAAAGGTGGCGAAATAATAGAAATTAGCCATTGGGGACGTCGTCGTTTAGCATACCCAATCAATAAAAAATATAATGGGTATTATGTTTATGTTGCGTTCAATGCAGTTCCTGCAACCATTCCCCAAATGGAACGCTTTATGATTCTTGACGACGGTATTATGCGTCATTTAACATTGGTTTTACCTATGAAATTACGTACGTTCCGTATTGAAAGAGCTGCTGCAAAACTATTATTAGCAGAAAAAGAAGCTAAAGAAGCTGAAACCGTCGAAGTTGTCGGTTCTTCCAATGATAAACCATCAGTAACTGAATAAAAGGATAACATTAATGCAAATTATATTACGACAAGATGTCGAAAATCTGGGTTCAATTGGTGATATCGTAAAAGTTAAAGATGGTTACGCACGTAACTTTCTTATTCCACAAGGCTTTGCATATTTTGCAACTCCCGGTGCAATTAAAGCTTTAGAAGTTGAAAAACAAATTCATCTTTCTAAAATGGCTAAAATTAAAGAACATTCTGAACTTTTAGCTGCTAAATTAGCAGATTTACAACTGACTATCCCAATGCAAGTTGGTGAAGGTGGTAAAGTATTTGGTACTGTTACTCCACAAATGATTTCTCAAGAACTTGCTGTTCATGGTCATGAAATTGATAGACGTAAAATCAATATCGAACAGCCAATTCGTTCTTTAGGTGTTTTTGATGTTAAATTGAAACTTCATGCAGATGTTTCAGCTACAATTAAAATTTGGGTTATTAGTTCAGAGTAGTTTTTTCTGTGAAAAAATCGTTATTTTAAATCGTAGGGAACTTTTTTCCTACGATTTTTTTTATTTATACTATGATAAAACATATTGTTATTGCAGGTGGTTCTGGCTTTATTGGTACATCACTGGTGAATATTCTCCATAGCAGTGGCTACAAAGTTTATATTCTTTCCAGAAAAGAACCGAAAATATTTCCAAAATATTCTCGAATTCAATGGGATGCAAAAACTATTGGCTTGTGGTCAGAGGTAATAGAAGGTGCTGAATGTATTATTCAATTGACTGGTGCGAACGTTGGAGCAAAACGGTGGTCAAAGGAATACAAAAAAGAAATTTTTGACAGCAGAATAGATTCAACCTTAGTTTTAGTTTCTGCAGTAAACAACGCTACAGTTGCTCCAAAAACATTTATCTCAACTTCTGGAGTAGGATTTTACGGTAATGTTTCTAAGGATATAATCTGCGAAGAAGATTCAAAAAGTGGAACAGATTTTTTAGCAACAGTTTGTTTTGAATGGGAAAAAGCAACGGAACATATTCGAAAAGATGTTAGGTCTGTTATTCTTAGAATTGGTGTCGTTTTAGACCCAAATGAAGGTGCTTTATCTAAAATCGCATTACCCTATAAATTTTTTGTCGGTGGAACTTTAGGGAATGGCTCACAAGTACTTTCTTGGATTCACAGAGATGACTTATTGAATATTTTTACCTTTGCTCTTGAAAATGAAAAACTCAATGGTGTTTTCAATGCTACTGCGCCTAACCCTATAACTATGGAAGAATTTTGTAAGACAATAGGAAAAGTATTAGATAGACCATCTATTTTTCCAGTTCCTACCTTTGTTTTAAAACTCCTTTTAGGTGAAATGAGTGGAATAGTTTTAATGGGTCAGAACGCACCTCCACGTAAATTAGAAGCACATACTTTCAAATATTCCTATCAAAATATTGAGCCAGCAATAAGGAATTTGCTCCAATAGTTTCGAACGTGGCAATAATTTTCGTACTTTTGTCTCATTACTACTAAATATATTATTCTATAAACATACTTAATATACCCAATGACTGTTGAAATAGTTATGCCCAAAATGGGAGAATCGATCCAAGAAGGAAAAGTTCTTCAGTGGCTTAAAAAAGAAGGCGATAAAATTGAACGTGATCAACCGATTTTAGAAATTTCTACCGATAAAGTTGATACGGAAGTTCCTGCTCCCGTTGATGGAATTTTAGTTAAAATATTAGTTCAACCAGATGATACTGTTGAAGTTGGTGTTGTAGTTGGAATAATTGAAACAGATGTTACTGCAGCGGCTACGGGAACTTCCAATACTCCTGCTCCTGCAAAAGCACCTGAAGCAGCACCAGTTCCAACTCCTTCACCTGTCGCAGCTTCTGCTGCTCCAGCACCAACAGCAGTGGCTTCTGCTGCTCCAGCACCAACAGCAGTGGCTTCTGCTCCTGAAGTAGTAGCTCAACCAACTAATGGGGTTCAAACCTATGATATTCCGCGTGAATCAGGTTCTCGTTTTTATTCTCCGTTAGTTCGTTCTATTGCTGAATCTGAAAAAGTGTCAGTTCAAGAATTAGATGCTATAAAAGGATCTGGGATTGAAGGAAGAGTTACGAAAGTTGATTTACTTTCTTATTTAAAAAGTCGTACTTCTGGAACAAATGGAGTTACTCAACCAGCACCCTCAGTTGTACACCCAACTGTCGCTACAGCTCCTACTCCAGCAGCAACTTCAGCTCCTCAAGCTTCAAAAAATTGGGGTGACGATGTAGAAATAGTTCCTATGGACCGTGTACGTCAGTTAATAGCAGAACACATGGTGAAATCGAAACAAACATCTGCACACGTTACAAGTGTTCAAGAAGCTGATGTAACAAATATAGTGAAGTTCAGAGAGAAAAATAAAATTTCCTTTGAAAAACGTGAAGGTATGAAACTTACGTATACTCCATTTTTTGCTAAAGCTGCCATTGAAGGTGTGAAAGCGTATCCAGATGTAAATGTAAGTGTTGATGGGAAGAACATTGTTAAACACAAAAAATTGAATCTAAGTTTTGCAACTGCTCTTGATGACGGAAACTTAATTGTTCCTGTAATCAAAAATGCTGATTCATTGAATATTACAGGCTTAGCTCGTGCAGTTACTGATTTGGCTGGTCGTGCAAGAACTAAGAAATTAAATCCAGACGACGTTCAAGGTGGTACATTTACCATTACAAATGTAGGAACTTTTGGGTCTTTATTTGGAACACCAGTTATAAATCAACCACAAGTTGCTATTATGGGTATTGGTGCAATTCAAAAACGCCCTGTGGTTATTGAAGTTGATGGAAATGATGTAATAGTTGTTCGTCATATGGTATTTATATCTTTAACATACGATCATAGAATTGTTGACGGAGCTTTGGCTGGTCAGTGTTTGAACGCTATTTGTAAATCTTTAGAAAAAATGAATGAAAACACAATAATGATGTAATTCACATATTTGTAATTACCCGATGTATCTAACTTGAACATCGGGTTTTTTTTTGGAGTTTAAAAATGAAAGTTGTTTCTTGGAATGTAAATGGAATTAGAGCTTCTGTTAAAAAGGGGCTTATTGATTACATTGAAAATGAAAATCCTGAAGTTCTTTGTTTACAAGAAGTTCGAGCTGAATTAGATACTATTGAAGATGTATTTCATTATCCTGATGACTATTATGGGTTCTTTTTCCCATGTGCAGTAAAAAAAGGTTACAGTGGAGTGGGAATATTAACCAAACAAAAACCCCTTGAGGTACGTTATGGTTTTGGAATTCCAGAATTTGATGGTGAAGGTCGCGTAATTCAAGTAGATTTACCAAATATTACCATAATGAGTATTTACTTCCCAAATGGTGGAACTGGAGACCATAGGGTTCAATACAAACTTTCTTTTTACGATGCTTTGTTTGATTATTGTGAAGGTTTACGTAAAACGAAAAAGAATCTACTTATTTCAGGTGATTATAATACGGCTCATAAAGAAATAGATTTAGCTCGTCCGAAACAAAACATAACAACTTCTGGATTTATGCCAATTGAACGTGAAAAAATGGATAAAATCATAGGTATGGGTTATGTTGATACTTTTAGAGAATTTAATCCTGATGGGGATCAATACACTTGGTGGTCGGTACAACAACGTGCAAGACCTAATAATGTGGGTTGGAGAATTGATTATAATATGGTAACTGAAGAGTTAATGCCAAAAGTTACGCAAAGTTATCATCAAGATCAACAGGAAGGCTCAGATCATTGCCCGGTTGTAATTGAATTAGATATATAGTTATAAAATAAGAGGATGTAACGTATTTGAAAGCTCGAAATGAATATAGCCGTTAGTGGCAAGTACTGTTCCTGTACTTACAACATACTCTTCGTTATCATAATGCGTTACTTTCCCTCCTGCTTCACGAACTACTAACAAACCTGCAGCAACATCCCAAGGTTGCAGTTTCGATTCCCAGTACCCATCAAAACGTCCTGCTGCGAGATATGCTAAATCTAAAGCCGCCGAACCTAACCGTCTAATTGGTAATCCTAATTTTAAAATAGTAACAATATCATCTATTGCACCATTTGGATTATTTGCTACATCATAGGGAAAACCAGTTACAAGAATTGACTCTTTAACGGTCTTAGTAGTAGAAACTTCGATTTTCTTACCATTTAAAGTTGAACCTTTTCCTTTTACAGCAACAAAGAGTTCTTCTATCATTGGATTGAAAATAACACCACATACAATCTCACCCTTATATTCAACAGCAATAGAAACACAAAATATTGGTATTGAATGAGCAAAGTTCACTGTTCCATCTAATGGATCAATAATCCATCGATATTCAGATTCAGTTTCTTGTTTACCTGCTTCCTCTGAAAGTATTGAATGTCTTGGAAAAGCACTTGTAATTTTTGAAATAATGTACTGTTCTGCTATTAAGTCGTATTCAGTTACTAAGTTGTGAATTCCTTCTTTTGAAGAAATTTCAAATGTAGTTCCAAATCCTTCTTTCAGTTTTTCACCTGCCCCAAGGGCTGCAGTTATAGCAACTTCCTTCAGAATATTAAAATCCATACGTATTTTAGAAAGTAAATGTAAAATATATATCGTATATTTGTAAATCTATATAACGAATTTTCAGTCGTAAAGACAGTATGCACATCATTTTATTTGCCTTCTCTCTACTTATTTTTACCCTTCCAACATTCTTAAACGCACAAATGCAAGGTATTATTTTCCCCACAAAAGGTGTGGAAAAACCTGGTGAATATGACACGTTGGGAGTAAAAAACTTATTAGAAATTACCAAAGAAGCTTCTTCTATTCAAGAAACTCCTATTGACCCCAAAACATATTTAGTTTCCCCAGGAGATAAATTAACATTTTTGGTACTTACTTTCCCGTCTCGTCAGTTTGAAATTCCCGTAAACCCTGATGGTAGAATAGTTATTCGCGATGTTGGTATTATTTCTACTAACGGAAAAACACTTGAACAAGTTGAAGAAGAAGTTAAAAAACGTGCGACAAAGATGTATAGAACTAACGAAGTTTTTTTGTCAATATCGAAATTATCGGAATTTAAAGTTTCAATTTTAGGTGCTGTCCGTACTCCTGCGTACGTAAATGCTACACAAGCTGTTCGGTTATCCGAAATTGTAATTCGTTCTGGAGGATTATTAGAAAATGCTTCTTCAAGAAACATACAAATTAAAAGAGAAAATGGGGATTTACTAAGTGTAGATTTAATGAAGTATTACGCATTAGGTGATAAAACTCATAATCCAACAATGTTAGGCGGAGATGTTATCATTGTTCCATTTACAGATGTAAAAACAAATTTCATTGAAATCAATGGTGAAGTTTCCAATGTAAAAGAAAAAAAATACGAATTTCGTAAAGGAGACTTGGTTTCGAACTATATTCAATTTACTGGTGGTTTCACACCAAAATCGCTAACAGATTCTATTGAATTAGTTCGAATAAATTACAAAACAAATGAAACAACTATTTTTATAATTGATGGATCATCTTGGGATAATTTACTACTATTATTAGACAGTGGTTCTTTTTCAAATGACTTAAAAGTAGAATTAGGTGACAGAATTTACGTTCGAGCAAAATCGAAATATTTTGAACGTCGATATATTTCTTTAACTGGTGAAGTACGTTTTCCGGGAAAATATTCTATTGGTCCAGAAGAAAGATTATTAAATATTCTTAAACGAGCTGGTGGTATTTTGCCTTCAGCCAGTTTAGAGACATCGTTTTTTGTTCGTCATCAAGAACAACCAGAAGATAAAGAATATATTCGACTTTCAAAAAAGAATAGTGATTTGGAATTAACCGATGCAGAACGTCAGTATCTTACGGTTCAAAATCGTTCAACTAAGGGTCAAATGGCTGTAAACTTTACTCGATTGGTAGAAAAAGAAAATATTGAAGACAATGTTGTTTTAGAACACAGAGATTCGATAGTTGTTTTAAAACGATTAGATTATATAAATGTAATCGGAGAAGTAAAAAACCCTGGGTTACAACAATATAATAAAGTGTTATTGTTTTCAGATTATTTACAGTTAGCCAATGGCCTTACCTATCAAGCAGACGAAGGTCAAATCCAAGTAGTGAAATCTAACGGCGTTCGGTACGAAGCTTCAGATATTGAAGCATATAAAATTGAAGCTGGAGATCAAATCATTGTTCCCGGTAAAATTCAACGAAAATTCATTGATATTGTAACTGTTGGTTTAACTATTTTAGCACAGTTATTAACAATATCTGGATTCCTTATAACATTTAGTAGATTATAAAATTTTGGAAAAACAAGAAATACCTACGTTTACAATTATAGAAATTTTGAAAAAGTACAGAAAATTTCTTTTTCTCATAACTTCTATATCTACCATTGGAACCTTATTGATTTCCTTTGCCATTCCTTATAGATACGAAGCAGATGCTTTATTGCTACCTCCTGAAACTTCTTCAATGTCCGGTGGGCTTTCTTCATTATTGAAAGCATCACCACTTGGAAGTTTGGAACTTCCGGGAATGGGAAAAAGTTCTGCTTCTGAAAATTATTTAGTAATTTTAAAAAGTAAAACTCTTTCTTCTCGAATTATTGACAGTTTGGGTTTAATGAAGTACCCACTTTTCGAAAAAGCAACAAAACAAGAAGCTGTAATGATGCTTTCCGATTTGTTTACTGTTACTATTTCAAAATCGGGAAGTATAACTGTTGCATTCGAATTATCAACTGGTGTTTACTTTAGTACTGCAGAAGATAAAAAGAAAACTGCAGAATTAGCAACGAAAATTGTAAATTTATCTTTACAAATACTCGATAAACTCAACAGAGAAAAATCTACTTCAAGTGCAAGGAGAACTCGTTTGTTTATTGACAAAATGATTGCTGAAAACAAAGATTCTTTAGAACTTTTACAAGTTAAATTTCAAGGTTTTAGAGAAAAGAACAAAGCTTTTTCCTTAGAAGATCAATTAAATGCAATTGTTACTAGTGCAGTAGATATAGGATCCGCTTTAGCTGCATCGGAAGTAGAATTAAAGTTAGCGTTGTTAGAATATTCTCCAGAAGCTCCGAATGTAGCCTTGTTACGTAAAAAAGTTGAAACTTTAAAAACTCAATATAAGAATGTACAAGAAAATGGAATTGTTGGTTCAGACAATTTTTCTATCCCTCTAAACCAAATACCCGAAATTTCTAGAGTTTTTGTTGGTTTAACCAGAGATATTAAAATTCTTGAAACAATTAACGCATTTTTGATAACTCAACGATTCCAAGAATACATACAAGAAACAAAGGATATTACTACTATTCAAGTTTTAGATTATGCGGAACCAGTTTATTTAAAAGTAGCTCCAAAACGTCCTGCTATGATGGCAGTTGCATTAGTTGCTTCCTTTATAATGTCATTATTTGGTTTATTATTCTACGAAACAGTCCGTAAACCTGCAAATGTTATTCAAGAATAATCGATAGGTACATTCGATTACATTATAAAAATTCGTCATTACTTTAAAGGTAAATTCATTGAATTTGCCTTTTTTGTTGCCTACTTTTCAATGATATTAAACTATTATCTATGGATGAATGGGATTATATTTTGGAAAAAATAGAAAATTTTACACAAACTTTGTGCCATGTTTCAGAAAATTTGTAAATTAGCATATTGTTTACAATTGTGAATACTATGATTCTTATAGATTCAATTTTAGTTGATCCTAAAATTCTAACCCAACCATTTTCTTGTGATGTACAAGAATGCAAAGGTGCGTGCTGTACTTTAGAAGGTGGCGAAGGTGCTCCACTCAAAAAAGAAGAAATCCCTTTACTTGAGTCTTCTATTAAAGTAGCATCAGAATATTTATCAACTACTTCAAAAGAAGCTATTCAAAAGCATGGAAGTTGGGAAGAAGTCAATGGTAAATATTATACAAAAACAATTGATGAAAAGGATTGTGTATTTGTATTTTACCAGAATGGTATAGCAAAATGTTCCATAGAAAAGTCCTATTTTGAAGGAAAAACTGAATTTAGAAAACCAATCTCATGTCACTTATTTCCAATTAGAAAAGTAAATTTCGGTGGAGATTACATTTACTACGAACACTTTGATGAATGTAAGCCTGCAAATGCTGCTGGTTTACGTACAAACAACACTGTACTTACTAATTCTAAAGATGCATTAATTCGAATGTATGGTATTAAATGGTACGAAAATGCTCTACAGTATGCTTTTTCACAAAATAAGAAGGATGCGCAATGAAATTAGGTTTATCTCTATCAAGTTCGCTGGGTGTTACCCAAACACTAAAACCCCAGTATATTCATTATTTAAAACTCTTACAACTTCCTGTACTTCAGTTAGAACAACATATTCAGCAAGAATTGGAACAAAATCCGTTGCTTGAAGAAGTAATGGAAGAAGATATTTTACCTGAAGATGAAGAACTAAGAACTACAAACGAACTTGAACAAGATGATGATGTACTGTATACAAGTACCTACGATGGTTCTCCTGAACAATACGAAGATCATTCCTCACAGATACAAGATGCACCAGATCCATTTGAAATTTATAATCTTACTTGGCAAGATGATTCCGATGGACCAAGAATGCATTATAAATCCGACGAAGATAACGAAGATGGTTACTTTCAGATAAAAGATACAAGTTCATTTATTGAAGATTTAATTCAACAACTACGCCTTATGCCACTTTCTGAATCCTTTATGATTTTGGGTGAACATATTATTGGTGAAATTGATTCAGATGGATATTTGAGAAGAGAACTAACAGATATAGTTAAAGAAACCAATATAGACATCATTGAAGAAAATATCGCTCGAAGACAAGCATTAGTTGGAGAAATGGATTCTACAGAAAACCCTGCATTACAATATTCATTATCCTCAGAGGCAAAAGCATTATTATATAGTGAAGATGATTTTGAAGGTGAAATTGAGTTATTACCTCAAGTTTCTTTAATTGAAGCAGAAAAAGTGTTAAAAGTTATTCATCGGTTAGATCCTCCAGGCGTAGGTTCAAGAACTATTCAAGAATGTTTGTTGGCGCAATTAGCAGTAATGCAGACTTTGTCTCCTGCCCAGTTAACAGCGAAAGATATTCTGATAGAATGTTACCAACATTTTACAATGAAACACTACCCGGCTATTTGTAAAAATCTCTCTATCACCGAAGATATTCTCAGAGAAGGATTAGAAGCTATTAAAGCATTAAATCCAAAACCGGGATCTGGTACCTTTAGTTCTCAATCGAATTCAGTTATTCCAGATTTTATAATTACTAAAAATCATGATAATACTGATTTAGTTATTCAAGTAAATGACGGTAGGGTTCCAGCCTTACAATTGAATAAATTGTACGAGAAGTTAAAGAAAGAAGCTCGCGTTCGTAAATTTAATGCTGAAACTAAAGATTGGCTTCGTAGGAAATACGACGATGCTCAGTTTATGATAAAAGCTATTTCGAAAAGAAAACAGACAATGCTTTACGCAATGACATTTATTGCTGAAAAACAACGAGATTTTTTCTATCAAGGTTCTGCTGGTTTAAAACCACTTATTTATAAAGATGTTGCAGATATGACCGGACTTGATATTTCTACTGTTTGTAGAATTGTCAACGGAAAATATGCTCAAACTGATTTTGGTACTTTTGAACTACGGTATTTCTTTAGTGAAGCATTGCCTACCGATGATGGCGACGAGGTTTCAACAACGGTCTTAAAAGATAAGATTAAAGAAATGATTGAAAAAGAAGACAAATCTAAACCATTAAGTGATGATAAAATATCTAAAGATTTAAAGAAAATAGGGTATAATGTTGCAAGAAGAACCGTTGCGAAGTATCGTGAACAATTAAAATTGCCCGTAGCACGTTTACGAAAAGAACTATAATTAACTTTACAAATGTACAACTTCATTATGTCTAAATATTCAAAATACATCGATTTACATTCTAATACAATTTCAGCTGCTATTGAAGCAGTTACAAAGAGAAATTTTTTTGCACATTGGCCTGAAATACCTAGTGGTAAAATCTATGGCGAAACTGCTCAAGCCGAAGGCGATGCTCGGTTTCAGTCAATGCTTAATTCAATTTTCACTTTCCCACACCAGTCAGGAACGGTAAGTTCTACAGTAGGTGAAGAACAGTCACCGTATGGGTTTCCATTAGGAATCCTATACCCTCGATTTGATATAGAAAATACTATTAAACAGTCTTTGCTTGCTCAAAAACAATGGAAAACAATTTCAATTATTGAACGAGCTTCAATTTTAGTTGAAGTTTTAGAAAGAGCATCAAAAAAATTCTTCGATATTGCCTTTGCTACCCAACATACCACTGGGCAAGGGTATATGATGTCATTTCAAGCATCAGGTCCTCATGCCTTCGACAGGGCATTAGAATCAATTGCAGTAGGTCTAAAATCGCTACAATCGTTTTGTGATTCAGTTCAATGGGTAAAACCTATGGGGAAATTTGAAGTAAGTGTGGCAAAAGAATTTTTTTGTGAACCTAAAGGGATTGGTGTCGTTGTTGGTTGTTCTACTTTCCCACTTTGGAATTCTTTACCGGGAATGTTTGCAAACTTAATTACTGGAAATGCAACAATTGCTAAAACGCATCCATTAGCAACCTTACCAATGGCAATTTTTGTACATTCTGCCCAAGAAACTTTGGTATCCTTAGGAATTGATCCACACATAATCCAAATAATTGTTGATTCTAAATCGCAACCAATTACCAAAGAACTTTGCTCTCACAAAAAAGTGAATATTATAGATTATACAGGTTCTTCAGCTTTTGGTACAGTTTTAGAAGAAATTGCAGCAAAAAACAAAAAAGTTATCTATACTGAAAAAGCGGGTGTAAATTCTGTACTTATTGATTCTGTAATTTCTATAGATGCTGTTGCTGATAATTTGGCATTTAGTTTGTCATTGTATAGTGGACAAATGTGTACTGCACCTCAGAACATATTCATTCCCAAAGATGGTATTGAAACTTCTGAAGGAAAAATAACATTCGAATCTGTTGTAGAAACCATTGCGGAAAAAGTTACCAATTTGGCTCAACATCCTAAAGCAGGTGCCGGTACTTTGGGTGCTTTACAAAACAAAGAAACCTTACAAAGGTTAAAATCAGCTTCGGATATTAAAGGGAAAATTATTTTAGCTTCAACTCCAATTGAACAACCAAATTTTGAAAAAGCAAATAGTCATTCTCCCATTTTGATAGAATTAAACCAAAATGATAAAGAAATTTATTCTAAAGAATGGTTTGGACCAATTACTTTTTTTATCCCAGTTGACAACTGCAACAAAGGGTTAGAAATCATTTCGAATCTTATTGAAAATGAAGGTGCATTGAGTACTTCATTATATACTCAAAATCCTGAAGTAGAAAAGAAAGCTATTGAAGAAATTATTTCTGCTGGTTCTCCTTTAGGAATAAATTTCGTCGGTCCAATTTGGGTAAATCAATCAGCTTCATTTAGTGATATGCATGGTTCTGGTGCTTCTCCTGCTGGGAATGCTACTTTTTCCGACCTTTCCTTTGTTTCGAACAGATACAATGTAATTGGTGTTCGAAAAGTATCGTAACAATTGTTTGTATTCAATACATAAAAAAAGCTGAGGATATCAATTATCTTCAGCTTTTTTTGATTTTTATAGAGAATGAGAATTATCTATTAATTTCGCAAAAGTGTTTCAAATTAAGTTTTTCTTTAATACTTTCCCAAGGGTAGCCATACAGCTTACCTTTTTCATTAACAATATAAAGCATTCCACCAATGTTCACCCCAACTTTAGATTGTACTATACACATTGAACGAATTTCATTTACATCTTCGAACCAAATTTCTCCATAGTATTCATTCGTTACTCTATCGATAAGGTTTAACGACGCTCTTTTACCACCAAATTCTGTATTTTGAGCAATTAACCAATACCCTTTTCCTTCGGTACAGTAATATAATTCAATATCTGGTATTTCTCCAGATACTAAAAAAGTAGTTCTATAAGTAGGATCGTAATTTCCATTTAAGTCGAAAAAATTAATTTTATTCGGAAACTCACTCTTTTCTACAACTGCAATAGTTCCCATAGTTGGGTCAACTTCTATAGCACCTGGTTTATAGAGAATTCCAGAACCAGTCAACTCGCCTATAGGTGGGTTTTGAATATCTTCAGATGTTTCGTTTAATGCAAAATAACTTGAACCAGATAGAATTTTTTTAGAATTTTGAAAAGATGAATCCCCAGAATGGGAAACAAAATACGATGTTTTGTTTACATCAGAAGCGAAAATGGTCATATCAACAGGTTTCTTTAACCCACCAGCACCTAATATGCCTGAAGTTTCAAAAGTTGGAAGAATTATAGATTGAATAATTTCTTGTCCTATATCCAATAAAAATAATAATCCACCATTAACCTTAATTGGGCCTGGTTTGGATATTTTTCCAATTGTTTTAACATAATTTCCATCTCTAGCATCGAATACCATCAAGGATGAATCCGATACAGCAAATAACCATTGGTTTACTCTATAATGAGCTGTATAATGAAGTTTTTCATCTGTTTTCGCAGTAAAAGTATGGGATACAGTCAGACTATCTACTGCTTTATCGGAATTTACTGTCGTTTGCGAACTTGAGCCACAAGACACGAGAAGTAGGATAACTGAAATAGAAAAGAGTATTCTATAGAGTAGTAGCATTTTTTGATTCATTAAAATTCTTGGATATAATGGACTATATACGATTATACGGTAATAATATGGTATTTCTTTCTTTATAGTTGTAAAAGTCCATAATAGATTTGATATAGAATTATTTTCATCGTATATTTGTTAGTATGTCGTGCCGTATTTACTCTAAAACAAATACAATTATGGATAAACAATTAGAATTAGCTGAACGAATTCACGGACTCCGTCAAAGTAAAATCTATAAAGAACTTCTGAACAAGGATACAAGTATCCAATTTGAAGATCCCTTAGAAAATGATATGGTTCTTAATATGGGTCCTCAACACCCAGCAACACACGGTGTATTACGTGTCGTTTTACGTTTAGATGGTGAAACAATCATCAAATGTTTGCCTGAACTTGGTTATTTACACCGAGGTTACGAAAAACTTGCGGAATCAGTTACCTACCATGAGTTTATTCCTCACACAGACCGATTAGATTATTTAGCTCCTTTTTCGAACAATGTCGCTATTGCTATGGCAATTGAAACTGCTGCAGGAGTAACGATTCCTACTCGAGCAGTTTGGATTAGAATGCTTGTTTCTGAATTAGCACGGATTTCATCTCACATGCTCGCTATTGGTGCTACATCTATGGATGTTGGTGCTATGACCCTTTTCCTTTGGACATTTGCCGAACGTGAGAAAATGTACGATATCTTTGAATTGATTTGTGGAGCTAGATTTACCACTTCTTATACGAGAATTGGTGGAGTTGCGAATGATATTTCTGATGAAGTTTTGAAAAAAACCAGAAAATGGTTAAATGCTTTGCCGGATGAATTGAAATCGTTCGAAGGCTTGGTAATGCGTAACCGTATTTTTGTTGAACGTATGGCAGGTGTTGGGTATATGCCACCTGAAAAAGCAATTGCTTTAGGGTTAACAGGTCCAACCTTACGAGGTTCTGGTGTTGCCCGTGATTTACGAAAAGATATTCCTTATTTAGCCTACAACGAGTTAGAATTTGATGTTATTACTCATAACGACTGCGATGTTTGGGGTCGTTTTAATGTCCGTATGGATGAAGTAAAAGAATCTATGAAAATGATTCATCAAATACTTGACCGTTTAGCAATTATGCCTAAAGGAAATATATTAGCCGACGATCCAAAACACGTATTACCGAATAAAGCTCGAGTTTATACTAAAATGGAAGAGCTAATTAACGATTTTATGCTAATTAATTTTGGTTGTGCTCCAGAAATTGGTGAATCTTATACTGCAATTGAATCACCGAAAGGTGAATTAGGTTTCTTTATTGTAGCTGATGGTACTGGGCATCCGTGGAAAATGAAAATTCGTTCTCCTTCATCATCTAACTTACAAGCTTTAAAATATATGAGCGAGGGTTCTATGATTTCTGATGTTGTTGCAATAATTGGTTCAATTGACCCAGTTATGGGTGAAGCTGACAAATAAACTTATTCTAAATTTGTACTCTTAAAAAGCCTTTTCTTAATGAAAAGGCTTTTTTTTTCGTCAACAATTTTCAATATCGTTATTTCGACAAAAAAAAAGCCCTGATATCGGGGCTTTTAATTTTTGATGTTGATTTGGTTAGAATCCCGTTACACCAGCTATGGTTGTGTATTTCATTATTAACTTTTTATCTGGAAACATTTGATGGTATGCAGCGTGCGCCATCATTGCACCCTCGTGGAAACCAGATAATATCAATTTTAGTTTTCCAGGGTAATCACAAATATCACCAATAGAATATATTCCTTTGGTTGAAGTTTCAAACGTTAATGGATCAACTTTTATAAAGTTCTTTTCTAAAGTTAACTCCCAATCTGCGATAGGACCTAACTTTGGAGATAAACCGAATAAAGGAATAAAATTATCTACATTTACGGTTTTAGAATCTTGATCTTTGATTGCAATTTCAAGAGATTCTAAAACTGATGTTCCATTTAGTTTGGTGACTTCTGAATCCAAGTACAACGAAATCAACCCTCGTTCTGCTAATGAAGTTACCTTATCTACAGAATCTGGAGCTCCACGGAAAAATTTGCTTCTGTGAATTAAGGAAATTGATTTTGTTATAGGTTGCAGGTTTATTGTCCAATCTAAAGCGGAATCGCCACCACCAGCAATTACTACATCTTTATCACGGAACATTTCTGGATCTTTCACAAAATAGTTGACGCCCTTATCTTCAAATTCAATTAAGCGGTCTAATTGTGGTTTTCTTGGTTCAAACGACCCTAAGCCTCCTGCAATGCAAACTACAGGCGCTGAAATCGTAGTTCCTTTATTTGTAGTGAGAATAAATCCTTCTTCTGTTTTTTCGATTGAATTAACTCGTTCACCAAGTGTGAAACCTGGTTTAAAAGGTTCAATTTGTTTCATCAAATTATCTATAAGCTCGCCCGCTAACACAGATGGAAATCCGGGGATATCATATATAGGTTTTTTGGGGTACAATTCTGAACACTGACCGCCAGGAATGGGTAAGGCATCTACCAAATGACAACGCAATTTTAACAATCCTGCTTCAAAAACGGCAAAAAGTCCTACAGGTCCAGCACCAACAATTAGTATATCTGTTTGAATCATTAATGTAACTATAATTTTGTTCATAGAAACACTTTTGACGATTTAAAACTGTATGTATTTGTTCAAAATTTCTATAGAAACAATTTTTTTGAACTGATATCGTAAAGAGTACAAAATTTATACGAAAGCAACCTATGGAATTACTACAAACCTTTATTGATATTTTCCTTCACTTAGATAAACATTTAGTTGTATGGACAATTTTGTATGGTGTGTGGTTATATGCACTTTTATTTTTGATAATTTTTGCTGAAACAGGTTTAGTAGTTACTCCTTTTTTACCTGGAGATTCATTACTTTTTGCTACTGGTGCCGTATGTGCTTTGCCAAACAGTGCTTTAAATGTTTGGATTATGATTCCATTGCTAATTATTGCAGCAGTACTAGGGGATGCAGTAAATTATACTATTGGTGAAAAAATTGGTCTTCGCTTGTTTCGAAACCCTAAAGCGAGATTTTTAAACAAACGGAATTTAGATGCTACTCATACGTTTTACGAAAAACACGGCGGGAAAGCTGTAATTATTGCTCGTTTTGTACCAATAATACGTACTTTTGTACCGTTCGTTGCAGGAGTTGGTTCAATGTCTTACAAGAAATTCTTTTCGTATAATGTCATAGGTGGCATTGCTTGGATTAGCTCGTTTTTGATATTAGGTTTTCTTTTTGGAAATTTTCCTATTGTTAAAAAGAATTTTTCTTTAGTTATACTAGGGATTATTATTCTATCAGTTATTCCGGGAGTAATTGAATTTATTAAGTATAAAATTTCAGAACGAAAAAACATAACAACATTATAAATTTAAAAGGTATAGTATGATTCAATCGATTATCGTTATTGGAGCAGGAACTATGGGAAATGGTATTTCTCATATCTTTGCTCAATATGGTTTTTCTGTTACTATTGTTGATATCGCTCAAGCTTCGTTGGATAAAGGTTTTACAACTATCTCGAATAATTTGTCTCGACAAGTGAAAAAAGGAACATTGACCGAAGAACAAATGACCGAAACTCTTTCGAGAATTAGTCTTTCAACTGATTTAGCTTCTGTTGCACCTTCTGCTGATTTAATCATTGAAGCAGCAAGCGAAGATATTTCTATAAAGAAAAAGATCTTTACTCAATTAGATTCCATTTGTTCGGAAAACACAATCTATGCTACTAATACATCTTCAATTTCTATTACTGACTTAGCTGCGGTTACAAAAAGAGCTGACAAATTTATTGGAATGCACTTTTTCAATCCAGTCCCAGTAATGAAATTAGTTGAGTTAATTCGTGGTATTGCAACAAGTGATGAAACATTCAACGCAATTAATGCATTAACTTTAAAAATTGAAAAAGTACCTGTTTCAGTTCAAGATTACCCAGGATTTATTTCTAATAGGGTTTTAATGCCTATGATAAATGAAGCTATTTTTTGTTTAATGGAAGGTGTTGCGTCTGCTGAAGATATTGACACTGTTATGAAATTAGGAATGGCTCACCCTATGGGCCCACTTACTTTAGCCGATTTTATTGGTTTAGATGTTTGTTTGGCTATTATGGAAGTGCTCTACAATGGGTATTGTGATTCTAAATATAGACCTTGTCCTCTACTTCGTAAAATGGTAGCAGCTGGATACATGGGTAGAAAAACAGGAAAAGGTTTCTTTACTTATTAAGTAAAAAAATACACCCCAACGATATTAAACCCCGCGGTCTTCAACTAAAGGGTTTTTTCTTGTATATATAGAAAATGGACTTGGTGGTTGCATAGTATCTTTTAGAAAATATTTAAAGTCTTCAATAACTAAAGTATTTTTAGTTTCTAGAGTAACTTTCAATTCATTTTCGTTTGTTTCTTCCCAAGAATTTAATTTTTCTCGAAGTGATTCGGATTCTCCAAAAATCAAACGAGTTTCTGACTGAGAAAGTTCTATTTTGAGTTCAGAATAAAATTCAGAATTTTTAGTGATAAACTTTTTTCGATGTTTTAAGGAATTTTCTAATCTTTTCTTAGAATAAGATTGAAATTCTTCATCATTTACTTTAGACATATTGCTCACAAAATTTGTTATAAATAATAGACAAATATACGATTATTTTACGAGTTTCCATAATTTATGCACTGGTTATTTTTACTCATTGCAGGTTTGTTTGAGATAGGATTTACTACCTGCCTTCAACTTTCAAACAACTTTACAGACTGGCGATGGTCTGTTGGGTTTTTAATTACATCTATTCTTAGTTTTTATTTTCTAAGTCTTTCGATTCAGACCATACCCATGGGTACTGCGTATGCAATATGGACTGGGATTGGAGCTGTGGGTACTGTTTTAATTGGGATATATTTCTTTAAAGAATCATACGATTTTTGGAGAATGTTTTTTCTCTTTACCTTAATTGCATCAATAGTTGGTTTGAAATTCGTCTCAACTAAATAGAACAGTGTGCTTCTCATTATTTGAGGATGTCGACTTCGGAAGGGTAGTACTTTTGCATTGTAGTACATAGAGGTTCTCCTCTCGAGGGTTCTGTCTCAACTAAGGTACTCCGAAGAGTGAGAGGGGGTATAATAAAAGCCCTGAAAGGCAACGTAAAATAGCAAAGGGTTTATACATAAAACTCACGAAAAAAGACGCTCTTTAAGGAGCGTCTTTTTTTTAGATGCGTATATATGAGATTTACATATATTGATACCAATTAGGAGAAGCAACCATAATAGGTTCTTTTATTGATATCCCAAGAATCTGTAGTAACTGTTTAGCAGAGGCTGCTACATCGTTTGGCATAAGTTTCAAGGCAAATGCAAATGGAAATTCTTGCGATTGATTTTGAGAAAACAGAGAAGCTATTGAAGATGATGTAACATCTGATTCTTCATCTTTGTTTATCCCTAGTGCTTTTAAAATCATTTCAAAATCATCTTCTTTTTCAGGGTAAGTAACAATAGAAACTTTTTTATCCTCACCAACACCAATACGTTTTTTTGCTAATGAAATAGCATCGAATAATCCACCATTTATATCAACTAAACCAACAGCTTTTGCGTCTTCGCCAGTCCAAACTCTTCCTTTAGCAACTTCACGCGCTTCTTCAAAAGTTTTTCCTCTACTTTGTGCAACTTTTGAAACAAATCTGGTATAGATTGGTTTCATAATAGAATTTACTTTAGCCTTATCTTTATCTGTCATAGGCATAATAACATTGAATAATGGTTTGCTACCGCCAGTAGAAATAGTATCTACAGTAACGCCAACCGAATTCATAGCTCTATGAAAATTAGGAATTATACCAATTACTCCAATAGAACCTGTAATAGTGTTGGAATGAGCAACAATGGTATCACAAGCCATAGCTATGTAATAACCACCCGACGCGGCAACGTCACTCATTGATGCATACACAGGCTTTACTTTTCTTGTTTCAATTATCTCGTTCCATATTATGTCGGAAGCAAGAACAGAACCACCTGGGCTATCTACACGAAGAATAATAGCTTTCACTTTTTTATTCTCACGTGCTTTACGAATATCTTTTACCATTTCATCAGAAGAAATAACTTGATCACCACTTGATAATGGATTTGAAGAAGATTTTCCAGTTTGAATACCACCTACACCAAAAATGATTGCAATTTGTTGATCATCTTCTTTTTTAGAATCATAATTTTTAGAATAATTAGGACTTTCCACATAACGAGAAATACTCACTAATCGTAATGGTTTCTTTTTATCGGAAATTGTAGAAGTATCTCTAGTTGCACGTATGCGTAATTTTTCTCTTACTTGTAATTCAGTTGACATAGCATCTACCAAACCAAAAGCTTTCATACTATCGGCAGTATAAACACCTTTTTGTAAAAGTGATTCAACAACATCTTGTGTAAGATTTCTATTTTGTGCTACCCAAGTAATAAAAGCTTTTTTACGTTGTTGTAAGATAGGCATATATGCTTTTCGAGTTTCAGGACTAAAGCCTGTTCTTGAATATGATTCTCCAGCTCCTTTAAATTCTTCATATTGAAATACCGTAACATCAATGTTTAATTTTTCTGCTAAGTTTTTCATAAAAGTAGCAGTAATTGAATAGTCGGTAATATCGAACATTGCTTCTTCAGTTGTAAAAAGTGAATCTGAAAGTGATGCTAACAAATAATCACCTTTCATAGCCATATCAACATAAGAATATATGAATTTACCAGAAGTTTTGAAATCTTTTAAAACTTCCATTAACTCCAACATTTTTGCACCGCCCAAGGTTACTTGTTCAGGTTTTAAATAAATACCTTTAATGTTAGGATCTTTTTTCGCTTGTTTAATTGCTTGAAGTGTTTCTAAAAAGTTTGCTTTTTTAGTATTCGATATTGTAGCAATGATATTTCCTGATGTAGACGAATATTCTTCTATTCCGCCAGAAAGTGGCATATACAGTATTGAATATTCTTTTACATTCACTTCATTTTTCGAAGTAAAAGAACCTAAAGAACTAGTAATAGACACAATGAAAACTACTATTAATCCAAAAAAACCTACAATGACAACACCAACTATTAAAACTGGAATCCACCAGCGAGACTTTTTCTTTTCAGGATACGAAGGAGGGACAGGAGTAGGTGTAGAATATTCATTTGACATAAGATAAGTCCAAAAGTTGTTAAAAAAACAATATCAATATCACGTATAATATATATAAAAATTTTGATTAAAATTGCTAAATATGATTCTTTACCTAACAAACAAGTTACGAATTGCCTTTAATACAATGTGAACTCATTTCCATTACTGTACCGGCTATAAAAGGAATTTAAGAAAAGAGAAAATATAGGCAGATTACTGTTTCTTTACTATTCGAATGACATCTCTTTGAATATCACAAAATAAATCCGGGCGGTGTTTCGACACAAAATCTGTTAAATCTGATGGAGTTGGATAACCGTTTTCGCCAGTGAAACAACGTGCATCGTCAATTAAGGTTATATGATTTTTTATAGGATGATTAAAAATAGACAATAACTCCTTTAAAATGGGAGTTTCTTCTAACCCTAATGCCGTAACACCACCAAAATAATGTGCATCTAACCAAAAAAGGATTGGGGTTTGAAAGTTTTTAATCACAATAGGCAATGTTGATGTGCTATCACCCAAATGAATTGCAACTGAAGGAAATTTGGAAAACTGATTTTTTGCTCGTTCGTAAAAAATTGGATCTAATTCTATACTATGTGTTTCTGAAAATAATGGATGCACAGAATGTATCATGTGGCCTAAATACGTCCCTGTTTCAACAAAAACAGTTGGATTATATTCATTGTAATATTCTTTAACAACTTTTAACTTATCTGAATGTGAAGGAGGAATTCCCTTTCCAGAAAAGAAATGTTTACCAGTATCGCGAAGTTGATTAAGATATTTATGGAGGTAGACTTTAAAATACCAACTAGGTGATGGATTAGCCATAGTACTTAAAATGTAAGTAAAAAAAAGCCCCAGAATGGGGCTATTGAAATCATTGTTGTGTAGGATGAATTTTATGTAGTTTTTTTACAATTGCTTCCGAAAGGTTAAGTCTTCGAGAATTTACATAATTGAATAACGCAATAAAAACATCCGCAGCTTCTTCTGAAAGTTCATCTTGAGAAATGAATTTTCCTTTCCAAAGTTTCTTTTCTTTATTTGCTAATTCTCCAGCTTCACCACATAGTTCAAGCGAAAAAAACTCCGGTGGTCTCACTTGAAAACATTCATTTTGATACGTATCAAAAAGTTTTTGGAGACCCGAAACAGAAGTTGAAACTTCGTTTTGGAGTTTTTCGAATGATTCTTGGGAAGAAGTTGTGTTCACAATCAATAAAGTTTAATCATCGTTTTCGGTAGAATCTTCGTCGTCCTCATACATTTCGGATTCATCATCCATAGAAGTAGAAAACTCTTGTTCAGTTAATTCGGCTTTACCTTCTAAGCGTTCACGAACTCTGTAACCAGAGCCACGAACAGAATATAAAATTCTTTCTTGACCAGGTTTTTCAATTTTATTTCGTAAACGTTTAATATAGACATCAATAATATTCGATTCAGAATCGAAAGCTGTTTTCCAAACGTGTTGCATGATTAATGAACGAGAAACAATCTTGTTTTTGTTTCTCATTAAATATTCTAACAACGAATATTCTTTTGTTGTAAGTTCAATTTCTTCGTTGAAACGATATGCTAAATGCGAAACTGTGTCAAGTACTAAATCATTGCAATAAATTTTGGTATTTTTTTCTGTTGCTGTTCTACGGGAAATAGCACGAATTCTTGCAACTAATTCTTCGAAATGGAAAGGTTTCGGTAAGTAATCATCAGCACCTAAATCTAATCCCATTACTTTATCGTCGGTAGTTCCACGAGCAGTTAGCATTAAAATCGGAGTTGCTAAACCAGCATTTCTAATTTCAGTAAGTACGGCCATCCCACTTTTACGAGGTAACATTACATCTAAAATTATCACATCGTAATAATGGTTCAACGCTTGTTCTAAACCTGTTACGCCATCGTGTGCAACTTCAACAGTATAACGTTCTTCTTCTAAGCCTGATTTAATAAATTTGGCTACTTTTTTTTCGTCCTCAATTACTAAAATTCTCATCAATTTAATCCAGATATTTTATAGAATATGCTTATAAGTTATAATCAATCTCAACAGTTTTATTTACTGAAGATTACAATTTGATGACGAAATTCATTTTCAGTTATTTTTTCCGTACATAAACTGGACGTATTTCTCTCATTCCATTATCATATTCTAAAGAGATATAGTACATCCCATTTGCAGAATAAGTACCATCAGTTCTTGTCCCATCCCAACGATCGCAATAAGAAACATTCTTAGTTCTAGGTGAATTTTGAATAGGTTCAGCAACAATTCGATTATTCTCATCGTAAATTTTTATCGACAAATTAGAACTTTCTGGTACACTATAGACTATTTCTGCAGATTCTTTTAATGGGTTAAAGGGGTTTGGAGCAACAATGACTAAATCTGGATTGCTTTCAGTTGGGAAAACTATTGTAGTATCAGAAATAACACAAGAATTTAACGAACATATTCTCATCACCATTGATGTAGGTAACTTAGTAGGTAATGAACTCCACTCGTAAAAACCAGTAGAAGCAGAAAGTGTAGTTATTTCTGTGAATGTAGTACCTGAATCGATAGAATAATAAATAGAATACATATCAGATAATGATATTGAATCTTGTTTCCATCTGATAGCAATGTACGGACAAGGAGTAATTCCTCTTTCGACAGTTGAATTTATCAATCGTGGAAATACATTTAAAGAAAGTGTATCGCCCACTAAAACTCCTGAAGAGGTAGTGCTTACTCGGAAATACATTACTTTTCCCTGATCTGTTGCTTCGAAACAATCGAAATATGGACAAGGGACTGTTGCTAAGAATGAAAATGACCCTGCTTCGTTCTTTGTAATTGCAGAATCTACAAAAGTCCAATTTACTTTATCGTACGAATATTCTAATCGAACTGGTTTGGCACAAAGTGATTGACCCGTTATTTTTATCTTATCACCCGATGTAGCAAAATTAGGTATAGTTGCTTTCGAAACAAAAGTTGTACAAATTAAAGGACTTCCTAATGCATACGTTTGTTTTGTAGTAGTGACGATAATGTCATTTAAACCATCGCCCTCTAAATCTGCAATTGCTACGGCTCGAATTTGTTCAAAAGGAAAATTCTTTTTGTACACAATTTGAAATGGATCACCAGAAAGAAATTCTTTACTTTTATAGTCTCGCAATCGAAGCACTTTTAATTCTGAACCATCTACCAAAATCATTTCTTCTTTTCCATCTGGTTGACCATCTAAATCATTGATAGCGGCTAACCAACCAGAAATTTTTGCACTTGCAATAGTATCAAATTTTCTAAATGGAATTGGTGGAACAGCTTTTAAAACTTCATCTGTTCTATAGCGAAGTACACTTATTTTACTTTGTGCAACGGCAAAATCCTTACTCGATTGCGTAACAACTATTTCATTGCCAGGATTAAACGGAAAATACTTTGGTCCGTTCCCAGCAGGAAATTCGTTCGAACGATCTGTTCCATCAACATTTCCAATCCCTAATGACCATAAGTGATTTGAATCACCCACAAAGGGAACAATATCAGAATTAGGAAAAGTAATTGGTTCAATAAAATTAAAGTTCGGTACTTCTTGAAACAAATGAAGTTTAGATTTCCCAATTGAAGTATCTCTTCCAGTGTATTCTTCAGAAACGATATAAAACTTTTTTTCAACTTCAGATTCATTTTCTACATCAGTAAATGTATATGGTATCATTCGAATTATTGGTCGAATTGCCCCTGAAGTTAAGGTTGAATTTATAAAATACGGACGAATTGCAAATGATGGTTGTTCTTCAATAACTCGTAAACCTGCTACATAAGGAGTATTTGCAAATGTTACAATAGTAGAATCTATACCTGTAGCAACAGAACTTTGAATAGAAATGGAAGGATAAAAAGAAGGAAATATGACAGCATCATCTAACCTGGAATTCGAAAAAGTTAGATCTACAGATGGGATATAAGAAGTAACTTCAGGACCGGTATAAAAACGATATTGTTTTTGATCGGAAGCATCAAAAAGAGCTAACGGAGAATCAAACTCATTCATTTTGAACATTCCAATTCCTCTAAAGAATGGAGTTTTATTTCCAAATTGAATGTCAGGTTTCGACATATTTACTCGCACATAAATATACCAAGGTCTTCGGGGTGAAGAACTTCTATCTGCACGAGCATAAAATGGAGTTACTGAAGCAAATGTATTGGGTACAAAGTTTCCTAGGCTTACGGCTAAACGACGAACCAATTTTAAAGAGTCTGTATTTGGAATTACACCCACTACCCAAGCGTATGCAACGGAATCTCGGTTTCGGACTTGTTCATACCCTTCTAAACATAGAACCATTGTTTGGTCACCCGATTGGGAAAATGAACTTTCAGTCGTTGTATCGATTAATAGCGAGATTTTACTTGCGGTAATTCCCGCATCAAAAGGAAGTCCAGAAATTCGTTGTCTACCATAAGCATCTAAAATGACAATTTCACCATTAACGTAGGCAACTATTTCATTAGGAGCACGGAAAAAATCAGCACTAATTGGTGGATTATTAATAATATTACCAATTAATGGTTGAATATCTCCTGAAATTGCAGCAGTAGACCACTTAATATTGAAACAACATTCTAACTCTTGTGGAGCAGATTTGTATAACTGCAACAAGGTTCCAGCAGGGTTACCCATTGGGTATGTCCATACCGACGGATTAACTAATGGAGCTTCTTGTGCAAAAATTGAAATTGTTGTTACAACAAAAAAGCTTAGTATAATAGAAAAGTGTTTTAGCATACAAAAGAATCAGTATTTATAGTATATTCACGAATTTACACAAATTTTAGGGAAGGTAGAATTCTTAAAAGATCAATTAATTAAAAAACTACCAAATATTTACTTCTGTGTGTAATCTTATTCCGAAAGTATTTTGAACTTTTTCGATAATAATCTTTGAAAGTTCTAAAATTTCTTGACCTGTTCCATTTCCATAGTTAACTAAAACCAGAGGTTGATTTTTATGTGTTCCAACATTTCCTATTGTAAAACCCTTCATTCCAACAGTTTCAATTAAATAAGCAGCAGCTATTTTCACCGTTTTTTCATCAACAAAATAAGATGGTAAAGTAGGAAATTCAATTTGCAATCTTTTAAATTCAATATTTGAAATAATAGGATTTTTAAAAAAACTTCCCGCATTGCCTAGAACATTTGGGTCGGGTAATTTTCTTTTTCTAATAGAAACAACGGCAGAAAAAATGTCTTTTATAGAAGGTTTAGTTATTGATTGATTTTCTAATTCTACTGCTACATCTTTATAATTATAATTTATAGCGTGGTGACTATTTGAAAGTTGTAAAGTAATAGAAGTAATAACACATTTACCAAATAACTCGTTTTTAAATATAGAATCTCTATACCCAAATTTACATTCTGAATTTGATAAAGAATAGTCTTGCAAAGTATCAATGTCGAGAACTGATACAGAAATTAAAACATCTGCGAGTTCAACACCATACGCACCAATATTTTGTATTGGAGCGGCACCACATTTTCCCGGAATTAGAGCTAAATTTTCAATTCCACCTAGATTATTTTCAATACAAAATGTTACAAACGAATGCCATTCAACACCAGCATTTACAGTTACATTTGTATAAGAATCATTTTCTGAAAGAGATATTCCTTCAATACAATTATGTATAAGTAAACCCATAAAATTCTTAGTAAAAAGAACATTACTTCCACTACCAAGAATTTTAATATTTTTTCCTAATTTTCGAGAAGAGGTAAGGACAGTTTTTAACTGTTCAATCGAGGTTACAGAAGTAAAATATTCTGCAAAGGAAGAAACGTGAAACGTTGTAAGTGTAGAAAGGTCTTTTTTGTTTTCGAACATATTATCGGACTGCTTCCCATTCTTCAGAAGTCGATTTTCCAAAAACTAATACAGAAAGCCAATTAGTAAACCAAGTAAAAATAATTCTGCTATATCCAAATTTTCTAAATCTTCTTGGAGACTCATATACTATTATATTTTTTGCAAATCCAACTGTTCCAATTTTTGAAATTCTATGCATCAAATCAAAATCTTCTCCAGCTGCAACTTTTGGGTTATAACCACCAATTTTTTTAAAAGTTTTTGCTTTTACAACCTGACATTCTCCACGTCCCATTCCCAACCCTATTTTATTCAAAAAGTGTAAATATCCATTAAAAAAAGTATGGAACAATTTATCACTTAATCTACTTTCCGAGGGAGAAATTTCAACTGGGAAGGCTAAAGCATCACATGGACGAAGTGAACCTTCACCTTTTGACCAAAGAACTATTTCTTCAAAAAACAAGTCAGGATTTGCAATTGTGGTGTCACCGTTTAGAAAAACAAGAATATCACCTGTTGCTTTTTCAGCACCAATATTACGACCTTCAGAAATACGTTGTTTTCTATTTTCATTGTGTACAACAACAATATCTGCAAATTCTTTTGCAATAGAAACGGTTCTATCCTTTGAACCACCATCGCTAACGATAATTTCAACGTTATAAAGATTTTTACGTTCTTTAGTAAATAATTGCAGAGTAAAAGGAAGTAATTTTTCTTCTTCTAAAACTGGAATTATAACACTTATTAGCGGATGTGCTACTCGAAAATGTTGTAACGATTCATCTTTTATTGACGAAGAATCAATTACATCATCTTGTTCGAATTCACGAAATCTTAAAACATCTACCTGTATACTACTCAACGAAGACCTTACACTTAGAATACTAAAAAAGGAAACAACAACGCAAATTTTACCTCTTTACCAATTACAATTGCAGGAGAAGGTAATTTATAATGGTTTAGTGTTTGCACTAACCAATTCAAAAAATTTGAATCAGATTCAGGAATTAACTTTAAAAGATTATAATCTAATGCTATAACAAAATTGCTTTCTCTAAGAGAATTTCCTTGTACATCAAAATACTCCATATTTCTAACATTATACCCCAAAGATAAATTCAACCAATCAGGTAGAATATTTCTTAAGGCATTCGGCAAAATATTATCTAATTCTATCGAAAGATGATAGGTCATAGAATGATAATCGTCAAAAACTGCAGTTTCGTGTTTCATTGGCAAATCTCCTGCCCAACGAGAAGGAACAAACTGCACTTTGGGAGTAAAATTTTGCAAAAAGGGAATTTCATTCTGGGCTAAATAATACCATGCACCGAGATAATTTGAAATTGCATCAGAAGGACTAAATCCCCAATTAGAACCATAACCATCTTGAATTTCTACAAAAGTTTGATATAACAAACCACCTAAAGTTCCTAAAGCATGGGCGGTTCTCAAGTTTAAACCTGAAGCAATCATACCTTCTCCGAAAAGATACGAAACTACATACCCACCATAAAAATGACCTAACTTATCTGCACGAAGAGAATAGTCCCCATCTTCTTGAATATGAAAAGAGGATCTATTATTCGACCACCACGCATTTTTTTGATAAAGATACAAACCTGTACAAGCCGCCGTAGTTATGCCAACGGTAATTGTAGCAGGAACAAAGTCAAAGGAAGACTTGCTATTAGGAACACCTCCATCAACAGTATATCGCTTTCCACCTGCATACGTGTACGGTTTTGTAACGAAACTACTTCCTACACCAGAAGTAAATTTATTCGTAGAATCTATTTTAATTTTTGAGCTAATTGAATCTTCTACTTGAATAGTATCAAAAGTAGTATTCTTTTCAAGAATATCAATAACTGATTCTCCCTTTTCTACAACAATTGAAATAGTATCGGTTTTAAATGTCGGTTCATCTGAAAACAACTTAGAAGAACATACAACATAAAAAATCACTAAAGCAATTGTAAATTTCATTAGACCGTTGTAGTTTCTACCAATGTTTTAATGACAGTTCTATCTATTAAAGCAGGAAAATAAGCAACAACTTCTGAAGGTTTAGGACGCCCACCTGCAAAACCAGTTACACTTGGCGGGCCCGTTAAAATTAACGGTGCTAATTCTTTACAAAATCTATTTACGTCTGCAAAAGAATTGCCTCGTACTCCAACTCTCATCATAATCTCGTTTGGAACTGACGGAGGTGCTGCTTTTCCGTAACAAGCATTCATTCCAATATATTCAGTTCGTATTTCATCAAAAGTTAGTCCTAAATTTGCTAGTCTTTTTCTTAAAATTGAATCTGACATAGTAGCTTTTTCATAAGCTTCTGGTGCTGAATAGGTTAATGAACCAAAAGCAACAAAACCATCTTCGTACGAAGCAGATACCTTTAGAAATGGAGTTCTTGGTTTTCCTGTAACACCAAATACTCGTACGGTATCATTTCCTAAATCTTCCAATTGAATTGAAGAAAAATCTGCAATACAATCAGGAGTTATATATTCTTCTGGGTTACCTATCTCATAAAGAAGTTGTTCAGATACCGTTTCTCTCGAAACTCTTCCACCAGTGTTTTTATGTTTGGTAACATTAAAACTACCATCGGGGAAAGCTTCAATAATAGGAAAACCAACATTTTCCATGTTCTCTAAGGATTTCCAATCACCTAAAAAATTTCCGCCAGAAGCTTGGGCGCCACATTCATTTATATGTCCTGCAACTGTCCCAGCTGCCATTAAATTATAATCATCAACATCCCAACCAAATTCATAGATCATAGGTGCCAACGTTAAACCTGTGTCCGTTGTTCTTCCAGTAATAACAATATTTGCTCCTTGTCGTAATGCTTCTACAATCGGTTCTGCTCCTAAATATACATTTGCAGAAAGTAGCTTTTCTTGAACTTTCGCAATCGGTACACCTGTTTCCATATGCTTCATCGAATGACCATCGGAAATTAATTCTGTAATTGTTGGAAGAATATTATCTCCAGTAACAATAGCGATTTTAAACCCTGACAATCCTAATTTTTTTGCACCAGCAATAATTGCATCTCTTGCTGCTTCTGGGTTTACACCACCACCGTTAGAAATCATTGTGATATTGTTCTTAATCAAATGTGGTAAAACATCTAAAGTAGTATCTACAAGGTCCTTTGCATATCCTAAAAGTGGATTTTTGAGCTTTTGCTTTTGCATAATAGACATTGTTACTTCCGCTAAATAATCCATTACCAAATAGTCTATTGGTCCGAGAGTAACTTGTTGAAGAGGAGCAGACAATAAATCACCCCAAAATCCTTGACCCGATGCAATGCGAATAGATTGTTTCATTAATGATTTAGTATTAAGTGTTTTCAATAATAATTTCTGAATTAGAATGCCTAGAAATAGCGTCTTTTAACCTACTTAAATCTTTTGGCCTTATTTTTGTAGATATTATTTTTGCGTTATTTTTTTGAATAAATCGAACCGCTATCCAGAACAATTCGTTGCGGAAAAAAACCTTTTCTACGGTAGAATATTCAACAAATGTATTTTCTCCAAAATAGATATAGGTAAAAAGCATACCATTTCTATGAACAGAGTGACGTTGATACCGCCCACGAATTACAACTTGCGTAAAATTTATACAAAATGCTAAGGTTGCAACATACAACAGCATAATTGGATTTGATTGTAATAATGATGCAATTGCAAAAATAACGAAAAGTATACAATACACAATAGATATGTAGGTAGATATTGGATTCCAGAGTGAAAAGAATTCTTCACCAGTTGAAAATTCTTTAGAAATTAAGGAATCTGAGATTTGCCGGAAAGCTAAAGCTCCAAAAGCTAAGCAACTATAAACAAAAGCAACATAGCTAGCGTGAAGAAATAAAGTAATATCGAAGTGAACCATAAAATTTCGTTATTTTTGTATCAATATTCGTTAAATGAAATAGACTTATGACACCGCTCAACCAACTTTTACAACAATTACGAGAGAAAAAGGGTTTGTCCTTGGACAATATAACCCAGGCTACAAAAATACGTCAAAAAGTCATAATTAGTTTAGAACAAGGAAATTATACTGCTTTACCTGCAATATACATAAAGTCTTTTATTCGTACGTATGGAGCATTCTTAGGTTTAACTGAAGAAGAAATTTCCAATAGAATTGAAAACGAAGTTATTCCTCTAACGAAAACTATTGAAATCCCCAAATCTACAACAAGTTCCTTAAGTTTACAACCAATTGATTATACGCAGAATGAAAGTATTTCAACATCTGTAAAAAAATTGTTTGTAGATAAACTTCGAGCAACTCTACCTAATCATAAAAGAACGTTACAGTTACCAGTAATTTTATCATATACAGCTTTATTGGCAATTGCTGTGTTATTATTCTTTTATTTCTTCGGTCCAAAAGAACAAATTCCCTTTACAAGTGATTCTATAATCGATTCTGTTCAAACTGATAAAAAAGAACCACTTTCTAAGTTGTTTACCTTTATGAACAAAGAATACCCATCAGATTCATTAATATTAGAATTAAAAGCACAAGATTCAGTGTGGGTAAGTATCACATTAGATAACAAAAAAACAGAAGACATAGTTTTTTTACCTCAACAAAGTAGACGGTTTTCAGCAACAACGAGTTATACTATTTCAACTAATAATGTGAAAAAACTTCTAGCCCTTAGAAATGGTAAAGAAATTCAATTGACAAAGTCGAATAAAGGTGGAGCAGTACGGAATATAAAAATAACAGATACAAAGGTTACATCTTCTGCTGCTTTATGGCAAACAGAACCAATTCAAAAAACAAAAAACACAGAAACCACTCAAGTAACCGAAAGTAAAAAAACTAAGAATCAAACTTCATTAACAACTCCAAATATGAAGAAAAAGAAGAATGAAAGAGAATTATCTCGTCCTCCAGTTATAAAAGATGTTCCAATTCGCCCTAGAAATTAAAAGCCATAACATCGTGTAACCTAATTACACCTAGAAGAAAACCATTTTCGACCACAGGTAATACACTTATCTTTTTGTCATTTGATTCCATTAAAGTAATAGCCACTTTTAAGGAAGCTTCTTTTGAAATAACTAAAGGATTTTTATTCATAATTGATTCAACAATTACATTAGAAATGTCAGAATTATTCACCAAATACCTACGAATATCCCCATCTGTAATAATTCCAACCAGTTTATTCGATTTAGAACAAACACAAACACACCCTAAAGGATACTTAGTCGCTTGTATAATAGTTTCTTTCAAAGAGTCACCTTCATTCACAATTGCAATTGAAGACAAAGAATGAAACACATCTTCAACTTTTGAAGAAAGAAAAAAACCAATCTGACCATTTGGGTGATTTTTAAGATATTCTTCTTTTTGAAGCGATGAGGCTTCAATAATTCCAAACACTATTAAATCACTGACTATAGAAGCTGAAACGCTGCTAACAGAAGGAATTGTATCAAAAAATGGATCTTCTTGCAAAATAGGAACTGAAATTGTGATTGTTGCCAGTTTACTAAGTTGAGAATCTTTTGAAGTTGTTATAAGGATAACAGGTACATTTCTTTTTTTACATTCTAAACAAATTGTTTCGTATTCAATTCCAACACCACTTTTAGAATAAATTAAAACGACACTGTTTTCACGAAAACTACCTATATCTCCATGAAGTGCATCAACAGGATGAATAAAATGCGAATTCAAACATATACTTCGTAAAAGAGAAGCCATTTTACCCGCTATAAATGATGACTTTCCAATTCCCAAACAATAAATAGAATTTGAATTTAAAAGTAGAGTAACTATTGAATCAATTGGAAGAATAGTGTTGTTTTCTAAAAAAGATACTGTTTCTCTAAGACTTTGAAAATAAGAAGAATATTTCATTATGTAATTTTGAAAAATCAGCCAGGAGGCCAAGAAAGATCGCGCCCAGCTAAAAAATGAATATGTAAATGAAAAACAGTTTGCCCAGCATCTTTACCATTATTCACAACAAGTCTATACCCATTTTCTGTAAGTTTAAACTTTTTAGCCAATATTCCAGCTACAGAAAGTAGCGTACCTAAAAGTATTATATCTTCATCGGTGCTTTCGTTAATTGACACAATTCTTTTTTTAGGTACAATTAGGATATGGATTGGTGCTTGTGGAGTATTATCACGAAAAGCAATTACGGAATCATTTTCGAATTCAATTGTAGCAGGAATTTCTCTGTCGATTATTTTTTCGAAAATTGTTTTCATTTTGTTTGTATTTGTTATAAAATAAAACTCCCCATATAAACTAATATATGGGGAGTTAATTGTATTATTCAATAATTTTTATTGAACAAAAGTCATCTTGCCAAATTCAGAACCTTCAGTAGTAGTTACTCGGTAGATATATGTACCGTTAGAAACTTTAGTACCATTAGAAGTTGTGCCATTCCATTCGAAGTTGTGACGACCAGCTTCAAGATCAGAATTAACTATTGTTTTTACAACATTTCCAAAAATATCTACAATTTCAAGAGTTGTTGCCGTTTTAAACGGAAGTTCAAATGAAATGTTAGTAGATTTATTGAACGGATTTGGAAAGTTTTGATCTACAGCCATTGTTCCAGTTTGATTAAATTCAAATGTAAGAACATTGGAGTAACTTGTTTCATTTGAAGAACCATCGATATCAATTTGTTTCAAACGATATTGATATGTATTTCCAACTGCAACATTTTGATCAAAGTGACCATATTGGTTTGCTACTTGAGAGTTACCAATACCATTAACGAATGCAACTTTTTTCCAATCTGTATCTTTACCAATTTGAAGACGTTGAATTTCGAAACCAGCATTGTTTTTCTCTTGTGCAGTTTCCCAGAATAAATCAACACCATTATTACGTTTGTTACCTTCAAAATAAGTTAACTCAACAGGAATAATAGTTTGTTGATAAGCTTTGTGGCCTAAGAAAGGACGAATCATTGGTATCCAAGATCCACGTTGAAGAGTATTTGTTCTTCCATCAACTGGAGATGCGCCATAATGTCCTAAGTGACCATAACCAGGGTTTCCAATAGTTGGAGTCATTTGAGTCCAAGTATTAGAACCTTTGTTATTTTCAAATGCAAAATAGTTATCGTTGATAAGATCACCATTGTTGTTACGGCGACGGAAACGTCTGTCAATTAACAAGTGGTACCCACCAGCGCCGTAAGCTACTGTAGGGGCGTCAAAGTTAGGAGTTCTAGAAATGTTAGTAGTTCTCATACCCATACGAGTAGCTGAACCACCAAGTTCAAGACCATCTTGACCTAATTGAGCAACGGCAACCCAGTAAACACCTGGTTGTAGAATTATAGGATTACTTAAAGTATAATCAGTATATTCATCAAATTTAGAAAGGCCTGTTATAGGATCGAAGCCTCGGTTCGCAGCAAGCTGAGTACCAGCTACTACAGGCGATCCTGGAATTCCACCTTGATCAGGATAGATTCCAAATTCAATTTGATCTGTAGATTGATTTAATGCAGCAAAGTATGCTTGGAAACCTTTGATGGTATCTTGAGCATATAATTGGAAACGAGCAGCTAACTGACCTGCACCAGATCCAGCATTATCACCCATAGCCCATGAGTTGAGATATGTATGACTTACACCAGCCCAGATACCACCTTGATTGTACGCTAAAAGGTTTAAACCTTTACTTGTACGTTGAGGTGTGTTTTGGTCAAATGAAGGAACATCATTACGAGGTTGAACAGGATCATAAGCAAATGCAGAACCATAGTTTATTTCAAATTCACCATATTGGAAATTATTAATTTCACGAACATCAGAACCTGGGTATTCTATACCAGCAAATAAGTCATAAATTTGACGTGTTTGTGGTTGACGTGGACCACCTTGTTGAGCATCCCAATTTGGCATACTAACAACAATTTCTGAACCAGCAGGTAAGAATGGAACTGGTGTATTACGAAGGTAAACATACTGAGGTGAGTTTTGTAAGTATACTTGTCCCCAAACACTAAATGAAGATGCTGGTTGACCAGAAATATTCGAAACTTTCACTTCAATTGGTAATTGCGTTGCTTGAGAAGCAGGAGCAATTGTATAAGGCCAACGAGCTTTGATAGAAACGATTTCTAAATCAGGAACCTCTTGAGGTAATTGAATATAAATATTATCTACAAAGAAATCATCTGCATCATCTGGAATAAATATATCCGCTAATTGGTGATTTCTTGCAGAAACACGCAATCTGAAACGGAAATCTTTTCCACCACCACCTGGCCAGTTAATAATAGTATCTGGTATTGGTAAGAAGATTTTCAAGAATTCATCTTCGTGACCATCATCGAACAACCGAACTCTTAAACCAGCAAATGCAGAAAGTACAGTGTCTTTATCTGAACCAGGTCCATAAGAGTCTGAACCAAAACCTCTAATAAATCCACCTGAACCAAAGATTGTCCAAGCTGGATTTGAAGTTTCACCAGCAGCACCACCACGACGTGGAAAACTTGTCCAATTACCGACTCCAATGTTGGTTACAGCAGGAGTTGCAGCTGTGCCATAGTTTAAACCATTATTTGAAGGACGAGCAAATTCTAGTATTAAGTTGTCTGAAGGAGTTGGAGTAGATCCACCGCCGGTAAATACTGCAGATGGAACATTATTCACGATTGAACGTGGTTCTGGTCCTATTAATGTTTGATCACACCATCCACGAGGGAAGTCACGAGAACCACCATTGAGTCCAGATCTTTGATAAGAAACAATTAAGATTGATCCTAAAGTTTGCTTACCTGGAACTTGACGCATATCAATGGGGAATGAACGTAATTCATCTCCTCTATTTGCAGGACCAGGGAATCCGGGTACTGGGGATTTGTCAGAACCATCAAGATTCAAACGATTCATTCTAATTACAGGAGAAACAACTGTTACTGATTGAGTAGAGTCATTTTCTGCAAAGAAAATACCACGAGGAGGTAATGGGTTAAAAGTTGTCGCATTTCCGTTTGTTACTTCTGTATCAATATTTACCCATCTGTGAACAGATGGCATATTAATACCGTTGATAACGTGGAAATCTGAAGCAAATTCAACCATTGAATCTGGAGCAATTCTACGAATATTAAAAATTTGAACTTGTAATGTATCATCAAATGGCCATTGGTCTGGAATAGGAGTTCCGTCAGGGCGAATTGGTTCAACCATTACAACCATTCGTAAACGACCAACTTGTGCATCAATGAACTCAGAAGTAAAGAAAGGAGGGAATGCAATTCTAGTATAACCGTAAGGAGGAATACCACCAAAACGACCATTAGGAACTTGATTCACTAATGGTAATCCTGTTCTATACCATGGCGCTCCACTACCGTCAGGTGCACCACCAAAGTTTGTATTGCTATTCATTGGTAAACGAGTAGCATTTGAAACGTTAGGAGCAGGAACAGAGAATCCCATCCAATCAGTTCTAAAATCTGCAAGACAATTTCCGTCTAAACAAGCAGAATCAATTGGAACTGTACGTATATAAATTCTGTCATTTTGAGGAGGAAGAATTGCTTCGTTAATAACTCTAAAACGAGCTTGGAAGAGCAATTCTGCATTTAAATCACCACCAGCGTTATTACTAGAGTTAATATCTGTTAATGAACCATTTCCATTGTTACGAGCAAAATTGTTTTGCAAATTTTGAACCAACGCTACTGGTTGAATATTACCTAAGCGTTCGTCACCAGCTAACAACTCATAGTTGTTAATTCCAGAAACAGTAATAATATCGCAGCAGTTAGTATTGTAAAAATCTAATGGAGCAGTAGCGTCTCTTCTACGAGCTCTATATTCAAGGGAATACAAACGCATTGTATTTTTCCAAGCTTTAAATTTTAATGCATGAGAATTAATCAATGCAGTGTTAGGATCTCCATCAGTAAATAATCCACCATTGTTAAGATAAGTAGTAGATTGAAGTACGCGTGTGTGACCTGTACCATTTACCCAGCCAGATCCAGCTGTAGATGAAGCATTTCTAAATGCACGTCCACTAACACCGATTAGTGAATTCAGTCTAAATACATTTGAAGCAGCAGTAGAACGGTTGCCAATTACAACAACACCTTGAAAATTCATATAAATAAAATTTACAGAAGCATCAGTGTTCGTTAAAATTACTTGAGCGTTTGCAGAAGTATAATTTTGTTGACCAGGTCGTAAATTTGCAACAGCAGTATATGGACCAAGAGGAGTGTTTTTTCCACGAACTGGAGCAATATTTTCAAAATAGATTGTTAATGAATCATTTGAAATGTTTGTACCAGATCTTCTGTAAAAAACTCTACCGAAGTCTTCTTTTTGAGTTAGTGCATCATTCCATTGTGAAAGATGTAAGTCACCCCAAAACGGAGCTATGATTGGTGCATTATTAGTAAAAGGGAAGAATCCATTTCTCGCACGAATACCTGCTAAGGCAGTTCCAGGTGCGTTACCACAAGCTATAAACTGATAACCCCAATTATCTAAGATAGGATCAGCAAGAGATGGAAGACCAGGATTAATGAAATCTCTACCAGCCCCAACAAAACCATTTCTATCTTCGGACATAGTATTGTAGGCATTTCGAATCGATTTCGAAGGATCTGTGTATGTATATCTATCGTTTGATAAAGCAATTACACCGTTTGTAGATACATAAAAACTATCATAAGGCACACCGTTAAAAAAGAATTTACGTCCGGCTTTAAAAATAGAAATTGGTCCAGCAAATGCATCATCTGTGGTATCACTAATATCACCTGGATTACGGAAATAGTTTGCGTTTTCTAGACCCACATTATTATTCCAAGCACTAGGGCCAGAATGAATTCTGCGCCAAACATCAGTTCCGCCAGCAGGATCGGCATTTTCCAAAAATGGAACAGGAATAGGCCTCGGTCTCCAAAAGTCACCTGCAACTGCATCGAAATTATCGACTACATAATACCCGGAAGAGGCAGCAGAACGTGACCAATGGTTATTGTTGTCTTGAAATGGTTGTGGGTAATGAGTAGCAGGAACGCTAACCCCAGGACCCCAAGCACTTTTACGTAAGACTGTTTCTCCATCTCCTTCAGCATAAACTGTGCTAATGGAGAAGAGCAACGTCATTGCAAGCAATAACAGTTTCTTACTCATAATAACTTACCTTGTAAAGAATTAAACATATGTATAAATTTTCTAATAAATAATGAATCGAACGTCGAGCAAAAAGCATTTTGCCACTTAACTTTGCAAGATATGGAAATTTTACAACAAAAGCAATAATTTTGTAAAATTAATTGATTTCTATCGCTTTATTCTAAATCCTTTGTCTTCTGATTCAAAAATCCAAGCTACTATTTTTCCCTCATCGATTGTTTCAAAATCATCCCAATACGCTCGGTCATACTGGTAATAAGAACCTGATTCATCAGGTATATTTTCTGCAACTTGTTGTTTTATCTCTAAAAGTCTTTTTTTCCAATTATCGAAATTTTCTTTCCGTAGATCAATCCAACCATCGTAACACCACTTTTCAATCAATTCTGGTGTTAGTGAAAATTCTTTTTCCGTTTTTTGTAGTGGTATAATTACTTCTTTACCTCTGAAATACGATTTTCCGTTCGGTAAAAGGATTACTAAACCAATACTTATCATCTCTTTTCTAATTATACTGTTTTTATTGATAAATGTTTCCAATTTATGTGAAATATTTTCAGAAGTCTCATTCAACACTTTATCAAAGCTCCCAAATGCCGATCTCAACAAAAAACCTTCGTATAATAATTTTGATAATCTGGGAGGTCCTAACATTTCAAAAGCAATGGAATTAGTATTCTTTTCTTTTTCTAAGGCTCGTAAATTTGTTAATGCCTTATTTCGAAGGATTCCACCACGATAAGATGGTCCTAATACAGAAGCATCTAAACTTTGAATTATTTCGTAGCCGGTATTGCCACCTAAAACTTCAGAAATTGCATATTGAGCTATTTCTTCAGGAGTTACAATTTCCATTAGTCCTAAGGAAGAAATTGTTTCAAATTCTGCTCTTGAAAAAACTCCATTTTCGCCTGTATCAATAAAAACGGATTCGAACAAAGATCCTGTAGCTTCTATTCCTTCAAGGTCAGAAATATTAAATGTTTTCGATAAATCACGAGGAATTTTCATATCTACCAACTCAATATTTTTACCTTTTCGTTTAATTGGTTTATAACCAATTTCTTTCCAAGCTATTGCTGCAGAGGGTTTAATTTCTTTAACCAAAGGTCCATTTGGCGTTCGAGCCATTAAGAATAGTAGTAGGGATTGAGCGCCAGCTACTGAGGCTTTTGCAAGTAATACTCTTGAAGGTTTTTCTTCACTATGAGTAAATGGAATGTTTAATCCCATTCCCCCAGTGCCAGATGTTCCAATTTTCAAGTACATTGTTGAAGATACATCTATTAATCCTCTATAAAGTATTTGAATATGTCTTATTAGCTGAGGTACATAATCACTAGAAAGCATTCTTTCTACATTTTCTATTGAGAGTTTGTCTAATCTAATTTCATTTTGTACTGTTGCAGTCGTAGAGTAAATATCTTGATATGCTATTGCAGTTGCAGTATTTATACAATCAATAACTAAATTAGGTCTGAATGTAGATAAAAGAGTATACAAAGATGACTGTTGTAAGCGTTCTTCATTCAGTTCGTTAAAAATATCTGCAACTACTTCTGATCTGGTATTATCATTTTCCAACAATTCATTTTTAGGGGTATCTTTCCAATCGGTACGAGTAAATATATCTCCCCACCAACTTTGAAACGTATCTGGTGATACATTTGAAAATTCATTTTGAAGTTTTTTTACAGCTTGTTCTGCTTCGGTTTGTTTTAGTGAAGTAACTAAGATTGTTTTTGGTGAATGTTCCATCAATTGGCGACATATTGCATGACCTACAAGACCGAATCCACCTAGTACTAATACGGTAGAATTTGTTATTTGCATTTGTTACAAGATTAGTTCAAAATTACATATCTACAAACTTACGGTTTTTTTGGGAATTTTAAGAATATCAATTCATTTTTAGTAAACATTTGTATATTATAGATTTTATCTACGATTTTTCAATATTGTTTTTTGTAGATTTGTTATGAATTAAGTTGATTAAAACGACTATGCACCAAATCGATATATTGTTCAAGGATTTAGTTTCTAAGAATAGAAGGGCTTTATCAAAAGCTATTACTCTTGTTGAAAGTAACTTAATAAGTGATTCTGAATATTCGCAACAATTACTTCAACTCTGTCTTGAAAAAAAATCTGAAAGTTTACGAATTGGCATTTCTGGAATACCTGGAGTAGGGAAAAGTACATTTATTGACACTTTTGGGTCTTTCCTTTGTAAATCAGGCAAAAGCATTGCTGTTTTAGCTGTTGATCCAACTTCTTCTATTTCAAAAGGCTCAATTTTAGGAGATAAAACAAGGATGAGTGAGCTTTCTCAATACAATTCTAGTTTTATACGCCCAAGTCCATCAGGTGGTTCATTAGGAGGCGTTACAAGAAAAATGAGGGAAACCATTTTACTTTGTGAAGCCGCTGGTTTTGATTATATTTTTATAGAAACTGTTGGTGTTGGTCAGAATGAAATTACCGTTCGTTCGATGACTGATTTGTTTATACTTTTAATGATCACGGGGGCTGGTGATGAGTTACAAGGTTTCAAAAGGGGTATTACTGAAATTAGCGATATTATTTTAGTCAATAAAGCCGATGGTGAGAATGTGATAAAATCAAAACTAACAGAAACAGAATATTCAAGAGCAATTAAATTTTTAAGTGCATCAACTAAGGGTTGGTCTACAATTGTTACTACCTTTAGTTCCATTGATTCTTCTGATTGTAATGATTTATATTCAGAGATTAAAAATTTTGAATTGAATATCCGAAATTCTAGTATGTTTTCTTTTAGAAGGAAAGAACAGGAGTTAAACTGGTTTGATGATTTACTTCAGAAAGAGGTGCTAACAAATTTTTTTAATAGTAAAAACAATCACGAACTTATACATAATATTCGCCAACAGATTAACAATGGAACTATTACCGCAACATTCGCTGTTCAGCTGTTATTTAGAAATATTTAGAAAATACTTTTATTATTGAATGAAAAGAAGTATTTTTGTGTTTAGAACTAAAACCTTTTTCAATTCTACTCTTTTATTTGGAGTTACATCATCATGACAAACCAAGAATTTTTAGAACAACTTGATAGTATTATTGCTGAGCGTCATGCACTTCAACATCCATTTTACCAAATGTGGAACGAAGGCGCCTTATCTATTGATATGTTACGTGAATATGCTAAGGAATATTACCTTCACGTGCATAATTTTCCTACCTATGTGAGTGCTACCCATGCTAATTGCGATAACATCAAAATCCGTCAGATGCTATTAGAAAATTTAGTTGAAGAAGAACAAGGAGACGACAATCATCCAGAGTTATGGTTACGTTTCGGGGATTCTTTAGGTATTTCTCGTGAAGAAATGTTAACAAGAAATCATTTACCTCAAACAAAACTTTCTGTAAGAATTTTAAAAGACTTATCGAAGAAAGAAAACCCTGCTGTTGGCTTAGCTGCTTTGTATGCGTACGAATCTCAAGTTCCAGAAGTATCTACGACTAAAATTGAAGGTTTGAAAAAACATTACAATTTAGACACAGAAGACGCATTGGTATTCTTTAAAGTTCATGAACATGCTGATGAAATTCACCGTATTGTTACTCGTGAAGCTTTAGTAGAATTATGTACAGATGATAACCAAAAAGAAATTGCTTTAGATGCCACTCGTGAGGCTGCAGATGCTTTGAACTTACTCTTAGATGGAGTTTACGAAAAATTCTGTTCTTCAATTTCTTACAATTAAATCGAATCTACTTTTATCGTTATCTTTTTAAGCCCGTTTATCGGGCTTTTTTTTGAATATTTTAATGTTACATTTTGATATCATTGCAATATTTTATAATTTTCTATTTTAAAATAGCTAAGGTGTGTTCCTTGAAGTTTTTCTTTATTGTCGTGGTAGTGATTCTATTCAATATTTCATTTCTGTTTTCTCAATCAGATTCAACAACAACACAGCTTAAAAAGAAACCTTGGTACGAAACAATTCGTTTAAGGGGGTATACGCAACTTAGATATAATCAATTGTATGAATCTAATACTAATCTCAAATGCGAACAATGTGATGCATCGTGGGGTGGTAACGGTGGTTTTTTCTTTAGAAGGATTCGGTTAATATTCTTAGGTAATATTACAAACAATATCTTTATGTATATCCAACCAGATTTTGCAGCACCAGGAGGCAATAATTCTTTAAATTTTGTACAAGTCAGAGATGCTTATTTTGATATTGGTATTGATCAATATAATGAATTTCGATTTCGGATAGGACAAAGCAAGGTTCCTTTTGGTTATGAAAATATGCAATCCTCTTCAAATAGAATTCCTTTAGACAGAACAGATGCGTTAAATAGTGCTATTGCTAATGAAAGAGCTATTGGAGTATTTTTTTATTGGGCACCAAAAGAAGCTCGAGAAATTTTTGCTTCTATTGCAAATGCACGATCGAAAGGATCTGGAGATTATGGTGTTCTTTCATTTGGTGTTTATAACGGGCAAGCTTTAAATAGAAGGGAAGAAAATAACACATTACATACTGTAGCAAAAGTTACATACCCTTTCAAATTCTCAAAGCAAATTTTCGAACCTTCTCTGTTTGCATATTCTGGAAAATACGTTTTACCTTCAGACCAAATTCGAGCTGGTGTTAAAACCCAAGTAAATAGAGAATATTCAGATCAAAGAATTGGTGCTTCGGTTGCACTTTCACCTCAACCTTTTGGTATATTAGCAGAATATAACATTGGAAAAGGTCCTGAGTTTAATCCTGTATCAGATTCGATAGAAACGAAAAATCTTCATGGCGGGTTTGTTACACTATCATATTATCAAGATTTTGGTGCATTTTCAATGATGCCTTACTTTCGGGCTCAGTATTACAATGGTGGAAAAAAACACGAATCTGATGCAAGAAAATATAGAGTAAGAGAAATAAATATAGGTATAGAATGGCAACCAATTCCAAATTTAGAAATTGTAACCGAATATGTTATTTCTTCGAGAAGATTTGAAGATTTTTTACTTCAAGATAATTTACAACAAGGATCGTTGTTACGAATACAAGCTCAAATAAATTATTAAATCATCCAGATTTGTAAATTTTGAAATTTTTATACTATTCTCGTTGTTTGTCAGTATGAATGTTTTTTTTAATTACTCTATAAAAGTTGACTAATGTCTGTTTGTAAAGATGAAATTGATCAGTTTAAAGCAAATTTATCCATATTTAAACCTTTTGAAGAAAGTCATCCTAAAACTGTAGCTGCTTTTTCTGAAATGGAAAATGGAAACTATTGGTTTGAAAGACTTTTAACCATCGATAGGTCTTGGAATAATAATCTTAAAAAACAAAAAAAAGTTGTCATTTCGTATTCTAAACCGCCCGTAAATTCTCAAAATGCACCATTGTATGACGTAGTATATGCTGGTGGAGGATTGGCAACAATTCACGCTGCTGCTATGTCGAAATTGCATAGTTTAAAAACAGTAGTTTTTGATCGTTTTACTGTTGGAGTAACTCATAGAGACTGGAATATTTCTCAAATTGAATTTGATGAATTAGTCAAAATTGGCTTGCTTTCGAAAGAACAAGCAGATAAAGTGGTAGTTCGTAGATATGAAAAAGGGTTTGTAGAATTTTCTCAAAAAAATTCTGAATTTAAAGGTGAAAGATTATGGATGAATGGTGTCTTAGATCTTGCAATTTCTGCAAATGATTTGTTACATATTTCTAAAGATATTCTTGTAGAACATGGTGGGTCATATCTTCATTCTACAGAATTTTCCTTTATTTGGGTAAATGATGGAATAGCAACAATTGAAATTATTCAAAATGGAGTAGTTTCATATCTTCGATGCACTGTGTTTGTAGATTGTATGGGTTCCTATTCTCCAGTTGCTCAACAATTAAATCCAAAAGGGTCATTTACTCATTGTTGTCCTACCGTTGGGTCTATTTCTAAAGGATTCGTAGAAGGAACGGCTCCCAACGAAGTAAACCCTACTATTGGAGAAATATTAGTAACCTTAGATGATGCCGATGAACAAGGTAGACAATTAATTTGGGAGGGATTTCCTTCTAAAGATACTGAATTTGTTACCTATCTTTTTTTCTATGATGAAATAGATTCTACAACAGACAAATCTCTTTTAAACCTGTACGAATTATTTTTTGAAAAGTTACCGACGTATAAAAAATTAGGTCCTCATTTTGACTATGGTAGACCCGCATTTGGAATGATACCAAGTATTCTCCATTCTTCGATTTCAAATAAAAGAGTCATTGCAACCGATAACATTTTATGTCTCGGAGATTCTGCCGCTTTAAGTTCGCCATTAACCTATTGTGGTTTCGGCTCATTTGTTAGAAATTTTGACCGAACGACAACCTTGTTATCATTAGCTGTAAAAGAGAAGTTAACAAGTGTAGAATACTTAGCAGAAATAAATGCTTTTGAACCAAATGTTTCTATCGTTGGGAACTTTGCAAAATTTTTAGTTGGTAAGAAAAAATTTGAAACAAATACTGTAAACTCAATGATGAATATGATTGTGGCATTATTGCAGGAACTACCAAATTCTATTTCTAAAAATTTGTTTACTGACACTTTGACTTGGGAAAATTATAATACCCTCATGTCTTCAGTTCCGCTAAAATACCCTCAATCGTATAAATATTTGTTTAAACACCATGGCATAATTGGTTTATACCGATGGCTACTTAATTTTATTGGTTTTACCCTAAAAGCTAAATTCTTCGCTCCAAAAAACAAGTTAACCAAATCAGAGTTTTTTCAAAATTATTCATCAAAAGTATTATTTAGAAAACTTTCAAAATCATACAAATCATTTTCAAAAGCTTAGTCTTCCATTGATTTTCAACTGTCAATCTAATTCAGGAAACTGTTTGTAACATTGTAGTTATCATTGTATTTAGAATTAGTTGTTGTAAATTTCCTATATTTGCAATTACTTTCAATAACTATGAAGTAACTAAATGACAAAATTCTTTTTGGCTGTAGTATTCTTTACTATCGTTGCTACTTCCTTCCTTTGTAGCCAGGCTATCCAGTATGATGATAAAATAATCGGTAGACATTACGATGAAGTAATTGGAGTGTTTGTAAATTCAGATGATACGAAGGTTGTAACTTCTTCCTTAGATGAAACTTGTAAAATATGGGAACTTCCTTCTGGGAAAGAGCTTTTTACACTAAAGGGTCATCTTGGTGCAGTATATAATGTTTCTTTTTCGGGAAATGATAAATATATTGCATCTGGAAGTGCCGATAGAACTGTCAAAATTTGGGACGCCTCTAATGGAGATTTACTATATACACTCAAAGGTCATACAGGAGAAGTTATTGGAGTGTTTTTCAGCCAAGATGAAGCAAGTAAATTTGTCGCATCTACTAGTTTTGATGGCACAATTAAACTATGGGACGTTTCCTTACAATCTGAAATTAAAACACTACGTGGTCATGTTGGACAAACGAATAATGTTGCTTATTCTTATGATTCTAAATATATAGCTTCTTGTGGAGATGATAAAAAAATATTCATTTGGTCGACAGATTTAACGACTAAAACTCCAATTACCATTATTGAAGGACACGATGCTCCAGTTTTATCTGTTCTTTTTTCCTACGATAATACTACATTAATATCAAGTGACCAATCCGGAGTTTTAAAAATATGGTCAATGAAAGATTGGAAGTTACTTAGAACTATAAAAGCACATACTGAACTTATACAAGATTTTTCATTTACTGAAGATGACAACACTATTGTTACAGTTAGCTTAGACAAATTTGTTAAGTTGTGGGATGCAAAAACTGGTGATGAACTTTATTCAATGAATATAGATGTTGAAGGTTGGTCAGTAGACTTAACAAGTAAAGCTGAGATTTTAATTATTGGTTGTGCAGACGGAAATGTTATGAAATTAGATTTGGTTCAAAGTAATAAATCAAAAAAGAATTTGAAAACTTCTAAGAAAGGAAAGAAGTAGTGAAAAAGCTATTTTGCATAATTGTATTGTTTTTCATACCTTTTATTAGTTTTTCTCAAGGGATTGTTAACCTCACCGGAATTGTCATTGATGAACAGAGCAGACAACCTGTTGGAGCGAGATTACAATTTTTCGACTCAAACAACAAAAGAGTTACTGAAGCTCCATCTGCAAAATCTGATGGAGAATATTCCGCTGCTGGTTTAAAACCTGGTGAATATACAGTTAAAATAATTTCAGCTCAATATTTCACTGAAACATTCAATGTAACTATTCCTGCTTCGGATAAGTATTCTGAGATTTCTCACGATTTTTCTATAAAAGAAAAACAACTTCATAAAGCATTTTTGCTTTCGACTTCTCCATTTGAAAGAAATAAATCCAAGTTACGAATAGGATTTGAAGAATTTTTACAATCATACTTAGAAATTCTCAATAACAATGCTGAAGTGTCTATTGAATTGCAAACTTATTTAGATTCTCCCGGAAACAAAAATGGTTTAGCGAAAGAAAGAGCAAAAAATTTAGTTGATTACTTTTTAGCTAAAGGAGTTTCTTCCTCTAGAATTACTTCATCTTCTTCAGAAACTGTCGATTCAAAAAATCCTCCACCATCTAAATCAGGAGCAAAAGGAAAACGCTATGTTGGAAGTACCTATATTGTAGTTACTAAAATTTAATATTTTCTTAAAGAGTATTGTTTTATGAATTCTCGCCGCACCTTTGTAAAAACTTTACTCTACACAACTGGTTCATTATACGTAGGGTCTAACCTTGTAGGCTGTAAAAAAGTTGATCATTCATCTTTAGATCAATATTTAAAAGATTCTGATCTGAATTCTTTAGAACGTGTATCTGTTCTTCGTCAAAGAGTTAGAAGAGCACATACCTACTTACGGGATCATCACTCATTTTCTACTCCTACGTTAGTCAAAGAAATCGATACTGTTATAGTAGGTTCGGGATATTCTGGAATTACTGCTGCACATATTTTACGGAAAGAAGGAAAATCTTTCGTTGTAATTGAAAATGAAAACAAACCAGGTGGAGCAGCCGTAAATTATAGATGGAACTCTATTGAGATTCCTTTAGGTTCTTCCTATTTCGTAGATAACACCGAAACTATGAAATCAATGTCAAAAGAAGTTGGCATATCACCAATTACAATTAATGGTGATGCACTCTACCATAATGGAACATATTATAAGGATTTTTGGACAGAAGAAACACTTTCTAAGTTAGCTTCTTCTCCTATTGAATTAGATATTCTCAAAAGATTCAAAGCAGATATTCTTTCTATGGAAGTACCGACATACCCTGTTTCAACTACTTTAGATAAAAGACATTCAGAGTATGACCTTCAATCTGTTTCTTCTTTATTGGAAAAAAAATACCCATCGCAATTACTTCGAGAATATTTGAATCTTTATACACTTTCCTCAATGGGAGGTGAAGTATCCAAGGTAAACTTGTATTCATTTTATAACTTTTATCAAAGTGAAATGGGTGAAGAAAATGGGTATCCTCGATATTCTTTTGAAGGGGGAACTCATCGACTCATTCAAGAATATGCAGATTTAATTGGCGATTCTTTTATTCCAGATACTATGGTTGTCCGAATAGAACAAGTTGGAAAGAAAGTCCATATAACTTGCATTAATGATTCAAATCAGCCTATTAAATACATTGCAAATTCTTGTATTCTTTCTACTCAAAAGTTTTTAGCTCAACATATTATTCCAACACTTCCTGATAATTACAGAAAAACGTTTGCTAAAATTGAATATTCTCCTTACGTTACTATCCATTTATGCTCAAATGAACCTATAACATCCAATAAAGCATTTGACACATGGGTTTTACCTAAATCGAACCATTTTGTTGATATTGTTAATCCCACACAATTGAACAAAAAAACAACAAATAATGTATTGTCATTATTTACCCCTATTCCTCAAGAACTTCGACATAATCTTTTGGATGACACATTTGCTATTTCTCTTACAAATGGCGCTGTTGACTATGCTTGTTCTTTATTAAAAATCGATCCTTCTATTCTGAATCAAGTTGTATTTTTTGGTTGGGGACACATGTTAGTTGTTCCTACAGTAGGTAGCCACACAGAATTAACACAGTTAAGTAACAAACCATTAGGTTCCTTGTTTTTCGCTCATACAGACAACGATTGCGCCCCTGCTATAGAAAATGCTGTTGCACACGGAGAATATACGGCTGGATTAGTTCTAAAACATCTGAAAAAGTAACAATTCTACATAAAAAAAGTGCTTTTTTCAAAACACTTTCAATTCTAATCTAAATCTATCAATTCTACATGCCTAGTAAGGTCATCATAAACCGTAATTCACTCGACAGTTCTTTCACTTGTTGACTAACAGATTTTCCACTGCCATGTCCTGAATCGAATTCAATATGTAATAAAATTGGATTAATTTGTGCTGGGTTCTGTTGTGCTAAAGCTACGAATTTCTTAGCGTGAAGTGGGTCAACTCTTGTATCATTTTCTCCAGCACTAACAAACATTGTTGGTAAAGAAACTCCATATTTAATATTATGATATGGTGAATACTGCAAAAGTGTTCCAAAATCTTCAGCTTTATCTGGGTCTCCATATTCTGGAATCCAGTATCGAGCAATTAAGAATTTATGATAACGAATCATATCTAATAAAGGTACTCCACAAAATCCAGCTTTAAATAAATCTGGTCGTTGAGTGAGTACTGCTCCTACGAGTAGCCCACCATTTGAACCGCCTTTTAATGCTAATTTTTCTTGAGTTGTATATTTTTCTCGAATCAGATATTCTGCAGCAGAAATACAATCATCAAAAACATTCTGCTTGTTTTGCAACATTCCCGCTTTATGCCATTCTTCTCCAAATTCATCCCCTCCACGAAGTCCAGCCCAGGCGTACACTCCGCCTCGTTGGATAAATGTTGCTGTTGTTCCAATAAATCTCGGTGCTATTCCTATATTAAAACCACCGTATCCGTATAACAACGTTGGGTTCGATCCATCAAGTATAATTCCTTTTTTATAGACTAAATACATTGGAATTTTTGTACCATCTTTTGATGGATAGTAAACTAACTTAGATTCAATATCTTTTGTATTTAAAGGAATTTCTTCTTTGAATATTGGAGTAGGTATCCACGTTTTTTCATCAATTATATATTTTGTTGAAGGTGAAGAAAACGAAGTTTGAGAAACATACAGTTTTTTGGTTACTTCATCATAATTAAAACCTGCTAAATTTCCTATTTCAGGGAACTCTATAGTGCGTAAATAACTACCATCTAAAGTATAAACCTTTAATCTTGATACTAATTCCGCTTTGTCTTGTAAAATTATATGATTATCCGTTACTGTAAATCCTTCAATTACCGTTTCAGATTGAGGTATTAAATCTTTCCAATTTTTAAACTCAGGGTTTTTCAAATCTGCAACCATTATTTTGAATCTTGGTGCATTATGGTTAGAATATATATATAATTTGTTATCGATAAAATCTGCATACGAACGAAATTCTTTACTTGAATAAATTTCTAAAGGCTCTTTATCGATACCCTTTCGAACAATTTTCATTGTATTAGAATAAAAATCACCCGTACTATAGACCGTTACTTCAGCATTTAAAGGGTCATAAACAGAAACAAAATCTTTAGCATCGTTTGCACTTATTAACAAAACATCGGCACTATGAGAAGAACCTAATTTATGTTTATAAACTTTTTGAGGCTGTTGATTATCAATAGTTTCTCTGCTTCTTGGAGAATAGTAAACATAACCTTCTTCACGACAAAAAGAAACACCACCGGAGTTTTCAATAATTTCGTCTTGAATTTTTCCAGTTTTTGTATCAATAATTCGATAGACATTTATCTCATCGCCTTTTTTCTGAGTAGCAATCAAGGCCATTGTTGAATTCTTTTTGGGTTGAAAAGCAGAGATTGCAGTTTTACCAGTTGGGTCAATTAATATTGGATCGAAAATTAAAATTTCTTTTCCATCTAATCTTGTAAATAATTTTGATTGTTCTTCACCCTTTTTACGAGAGTAAAAATATTCTCTTCCAAACTGAAAAGTAGGAGCACTTTTTATATCTCTATCAATATAGGCTGTTAATTCTTCATCTAAGCCAGGGTAGTCCTTCGAAACTCCTGCTACATAATCTATAGTTGCAGTATGTTGAGCTTTTGTCCATTCAATTACTTCAGGATCTTTCTTGTTTTCTAACCACTGAAATGGATCGGTAAGTGTGCATGAATGTATTTTTTCAATGACAGGTTTTTGGGGAGTTTTGGGAGGTGTAAACATTGTTGATTGACAATACAGAGAAGTTGTTGTTATAAAATTAAAAGTAAAGAAACTAATAATAACTAAGTACAGTATTCTTTTCATATTCTGATTGTTTTAAGAAAGTGTAGAAACAAATGCACGAACACAATTTTGGCCATCCATTGCTGCAGAAAGGATTCCACCTGCATAACCAGCTCCTTCGCCACATGGATATAAGCAACGAACTTGTATATGTTGTAATGTAATTGGGTCACGAGGAATTCTTATTGGGCTACTTGTTCTTGTTTCTGCACCAACAACAATTCCTTCTTCACTATCATATCCTTTTAGTTTTTTTCCGAAATCTTTAAATGCTTTTTGTAATCGATTTCGAATAAAATTTGGGAATATAGTATGCAAAGGTTTTGAATCAATTCCAGGGATATATGATGTTGAGGGCAATGATTTGGAAATTCTTCCTTGAACAAAATCTGGAATGCGTAAGGCTGCCGAACGTTGTAAAGATTTTCCACCAAGTGTAAAAAGTGATTGCTCAATAGATTCTTGCAGTTTGACTCCTGCAAAAACTCCATATTTTTCTGTTTTGGGAAAATCTTCAATATTTATTTGCACAACAATGCCTGAATTAGCAAATGGTGAGTCTCTTCGAGACATTGACATTCCATTAACCACTATTTCCTTCTCGTTGGTAGCTGCAGGAACAATTAATCCACCAGGACACATACAAAAAGAAAAAACACCCCTGTTTTCAACTTGTGTTACTAATCTATAGCTGGAAGCTGGTAACAGAGCGTTTCTTGGCTTTTGACGGTATTGCGACTCATCAATAAGTTCTTGAGGGTGTTCGGCTCGTAGGCCAATAGCAAATGGTTTTAACTCAATTGCAATTTTTTGTAAATTTAATTGAGTGTAAATTTCTCTTGCTGAATGTCCTGTCGCTAAGATAACCGCATCACCTAATACTTCATCTCCGTTTTCAAGTTTTACACCAGAAATTGTGGAATTTTTAACAATAAACGATGTTACTAATGAGTGAAACCGGACTTCTCCACCATATTGTTCAATAGTATTACGTATATTCTGGATAATGACAGGTAATTTGTTTGAACCAATATGAGGGTGTGTATCGAATAGGATACGTGGATTTGCACCATGTTCTACTAAAAGTTGAAGTATCTTTTCAAATGTACCGCGTTTGAGTGAACGAGTATACAATTTTCCATCTGAATATGTTCCTGCTCCACCTTCGCCGTAACAGTAATTTGAATGTGGATCAACTATAGAAAATTGTTGAATAGCTCGTAAATCTCTTCTTCGAGTTTGGGCATCTTTTCCTCTATCGAGAACAATTGGCTTTAGTCCATTTTCTAATGCTTCTAATGCTGCAAAATATCCTGCTGGTCCAGCACCAACAATTACAATCGATTTAGAATCCTTTGAAACCTGTTGTAATTTTACTTTCTGATTTGTTTCTACTTCAGGATGAGTATTTTCAACGTAGAGTTCAAATGTAGTATGATATTTAATCTGCCGTGAACGTGCATCTAAGGATTGTTTTACTCTTTTTACAGAATTTACAGTACTTTCTGATGAAATGTTTGCCTGTGAAAGTATTTTTGGCAAAAGTTCCAAATCTGATAATTGTTCATCTTCTGGAACTAAGTCTATTTCTATAGTATAATGCATATTTTATCAACTTTTAACGAATCATTTTACACAATTGAAACAATAAATCTTCACGGAAATGATTTGTTTGTAGTTGCAGACCAATAGGTAAACCGTTCTTTGAAAATCCAGAAGGGAACGACATTGCAGGAATTCCTGCTAACGATGCAGAAACAGTGAAATAATCACTTAGATACATTGCTAATGGGTTCGTAGATTTTTCTCCAATTTTAAATGCAGTAGATGCTGTTGTTGGTAAGAACACTGCATCAACTGAAGAAAAAATTTCATTATATGAATTGAGAATAATTCTTCGAGCTTTTTGTGCTTTTTTGTAATATGCATCGTAATACCCAGAAGACAAAACATATGTTCCAAGCATTATTCTTCTTTTTACTTCTTTTCCGAATCCTTCAGTTCGAGTAGCAGTTACATAATCTATTTCTTCTGTCGTATTTTCACTTCGCAAACCAAATCGTACTCCATCATATCGTGACAAATTCGAAGAAGCTTCAGCTGCAGAAATAATATAGTATGTTGGAAGCCATGCTTCATCGTGTGGTAAATGAACAGTTTTGAACGTAGCACCCAAATCAATAAATCGTTGCTTATATTTTTTGTAATTTGCTTTTATTTCACTATCACAATCTTCAAGAACTGATTCTGGTAACTCACCAAGAATTGGATTTGATGGTGTCGTATCTAATGCACTCATTAAAGAAGGATTTGTTTCTGTTGAAGAAGTAGCATCGTAGGAATCATTTCCACCAATAACATCATAAAGCATTGCTGCATCTTCTAAAGTTCGTGAAAAAGTACCAATTTGATCTAAGGAAGAAGCAAATGCAAACAACCCATATCGTGAAATTCTGCCGTAGGTTGGTTTGAATCCATACGTTCCAGTAAATGCTGCAGGTTGCCGAACTGAACCTCCGGTATCAGAACCTAAAGAAGTATGGCAAAAATTTGCAGCAACTGACGTTGCAGAACCACCTGAAGAACCACCCGGAACACAATCTGTATTATGAGGATTTTTTACAACTCCGAAATAGGAAGTTTCGTTTGATGAACCCATAGCGAATTCATCTAAATTTGTTTTCCCTATCATAATTCCACCAGCTTCTTTTATTCTTGTTACAACTGTAGCGTCATAAACTGGTGTAAAATTTTCTAATATTTTAGATGCACATGTGGTTCGAATTCCTTTTGTCGAAATATTATCTTTTATACCAACTATCATACCTTCTAAGACACGAGGAGTTCCATTTTTGAACCTTTTGTCCGATTCAATTGCCAAATGTCGTGCATCTTCAAATGTTGGTGTAATTAAAGCATTGAAAGATTCTTGAGTATATCTTTTTGTAATGGCATTAACTTCATCGACAACAGAGGTAATTGTTGATGAAGTTCTAAACTCATTATAGGATTTCATATTAGATCGTTTGGAGTATTTGTGTTGGAATTGTTCACCGAATCAATTGAAGAATCTTTTTTTGGATCTACATCAAATTCTGTGTTCTTTTGAAAATTATAAGCTGCCGATGAAAAGTTTCCTTCAGCAGGGTTAATTGTAGGTTTTGGAATTTCTATCCCTTTTGGTTTGGAATTTTCCAAATTCTGTTCCTTTTCAAAATGATTGTCTGATGTAATATCAATGTTTTCTAAATTTTGTTCTGGAATAAGTTCTTGGTTGACTTTAGTAAGAATTGTAATTTCTTCTTCTGTAGTAACGTGAACTTCTTTTGTTAAAGTATGGACTTCTTCTGTAGTAATTATTACTTCATCGTTCGAAGTATGAACTTCTTCAGTAACAATGTGAACTTCTTCTGTCAATATATCAACTTCTTTTGTAAAAGAAGACTTAATTTCTAAAACTTCATCGGACATTGTGTGAATTTGACGAGAAAACTCTTGTTGGGCTTTGCGTACATGGCGAACAGCATTACCTACTGTTTTCGCTAATTCTGGTATTTTTTTTGGACCAAAAAACAGCAAAACTGCAAAGAGAATAAGTATAAGTTCACCGCCACCGATATCGAACATTTAAATAGCCGCTTTAGTTAATTGTTTTAATTCAATTGGAAAGGTAATTGTAATGGTAGTTCCTTTGTCTTTTTCAGAAGTAAATTGAAAATTACCATTATGAAGTTCAATAAAATTCTGAATTAAACTTAACCCAATTCCCATTCCTAAATCTTGAGTAGTTTCTAATTTATTAGAAACAAATACTTTTTTCCTTAAATTCTCTTGCACTTCTTCACTCATCCCAATTCCTTCATCTCGAACAGAAATTGTAACTGTTGAATCATTGATTTTTCCGCCAATTATTGTTATAGTGCTAGATTCATTCGAATATTTTAATGCATTTAAAACTATGTTTCTCAAAATAGTCGCAAACATTTCTTCATCTGCTTGAAGTTCTAAAATTGATGTAACAGAAACTGAAAATTTAATTTTTTTCTTAATTGCTATAGTTTTGAATAATTCAATAGTTGCAATAATTTTACTTCGAACATTAATTTGAGCTGGTATAATTTCAAATCCGTTCAGTTGTAATTTTCCCCAATTAAGTAGGTTTTCTACCATTTGATACAAACGTTGTGAACTTTGAAACATTTCTGAAGATAATTGCTTTACTGTTTCAATTGAAAAATGCGATGGTTGTTTGTACATCATTTCTGTCATTGACATGAAACCACTAATTGGGCTTCGAACATCATGAGCTATAACTTCAAACAAAACAGTTTTAATTCTATTAGCTTCTTCTAACTCAATATTTTGTTCTTCTAATTTTTTTCTATTTTCAGACAACTCAATATGATTATTTACTCGAGCTAAAAGTTCTAAATTATTAAAAGGTTTAGTAACATAATCAACACCACCGGCATTAAATCCTTCTAAGATATCATTTTGTGTGATTTTTGCTGTTACAAAAATTACGGGAATATTTTTGTAGAGAGGGTTACTCTTTAAAATTCTACAAATTTCAAACCCTGAATGTACCGGCATCATTACGTCTAAAAGAATTAACGATGGTATTTGTTGTGAACTTTCTAACCAATCTAAGGCTTTTTGACCACTACTCTCAGTTTGAACAATGAAATCTTCTGTTTCTAACATCAATTGGACAGCCATCAGATTTGAGGCTAAATCGTCAATAAAGAGTATTAAACGCTGATTTTGAAGGGACATTTTGGTTTTTTTTTAATTTGAAGATTGCAAATCTACAAAAATTTATGGGACTATGTACTATTTTTTTGCAGACAAATTAGAATATTTTTGCAAAGTAAAAAGTCCATTTGTTGTTTTCTTAAATTCAAATTGCTTTTGAACTTTATTTTGAAATACCCAACGTATCGTTTCTGTCGATTTTTCATCCTTAGAATTTTCTATTGAAGTTGGTTCTCCGTACAAAACTAAGATTTTTCCTAAATCAGTTAAAACACCATCTTTTTGATTAATTCCTTGATATTTTAATCGAGCAATATCTGCTCTTCTAAAATATTCTATCATTGCTTCATTATAAGAAGTGTTTGGTGTTGGGTCAAGTTTTCTCCAAAAATTATGTATAAACTCCCAACGTTGGAATTCAGTTGCTGCTTCTAAAGAATAAAATTCTTTATCGGTCAATAAATGATACATTGCAGAAAATGCACTTTTGGAATTTTTTAGTGATTGAGCTTGGTCTATCCATTGAACTTCAAAATATCTTCTTACTTCTTCTGTACTGTTAACGGCAGAAATTGTTAAAAGATATGTTCCAGGCAACAACGTCGATAAATTTAATGGAAATTCTATCATTCCTCTCCTTTGAATTAATGACGGAACTTTTGATTTACAATTAAACATTGGGACAGAAATATCAACTTTTTGAAAAAATGGCGTTGTCGATTGAGAATAGTTGAACACTAATTCAAATCGTTGAGCTTCAACTGTTCCAGCGACAAGTGGTAATTTCCAAGACCAAAGTTTTTCTAATTGAGCCTTATTACCTAATGGTACTATAGTATACTTGTATTCTTGTTTCGAAGTTGGATACGAACATTGAGCAGTTACAATTACGATTATATTCGAATAAGGCAACTTTCCACCAGAAGGAATTTGAGCGTATAAAGATTCGGAAATTTTCTCAGTAAATGACGGAGAAGATATACTTGGTGAAGACCAAAAATCGATAACTTCCACTTTATCGGAGTTCGTAGAAGGAGTACCTACAAAATTCATTTGTGATTGAACCATTTGTGAACGTACTTCTTGTCGTTGCAAAATTTTACCTTGGGCATCCTGCAAGATCGACGAAATAGTATACGACCCTTTCTGCAAGATAACACGATAATTTTTTGTATTTCTGAAATCATCTGAAAGTGCTTCTTCTTTAGTAGCTACTTCTAAAGTATCGGAAAACTGTATTCTTTTTCGAATAACTCCAAGTGAATCGCGAATTTCGAATTGTAATTGATATATGCTATAAAATTCTTTTGACAATGAAGTTCTTCTTGAAGAAGAATAAAATGGTAAGGAACTATTAGAAAATTCCGCAGAAAGTACAACTTCACCAGAATCTGGGCAACTAAACGGCAATGAAATTGCATCAACAATGAAAATTCCTTGTTGAGACATCAAAGATAATGGTGTGAAAACTATCAAAAACACTAATAATCGTAACATTTAATTAGTAACGATTAAAGAAAAACATTCGTTCAAAAAAAAGCCTTTTATGTTTGAAAAGGCTTTCGTTTTATTTGTAAGCTTTCAATTGTGTCATTGTGAACAAGGAATGCAATCTTATTCCAATTTCACTACATCGTTCTGGTCCATTGGATTCTCTATCAATCACACATAATGCATCAGTAATTATTGCACCATTCAACCTAAGTTCAGCTGCACTTAATAACAATTGACCGGCAGTGGTAATTACATCCTCAATAATGAGTGTTTTTTTACCTTCTACAGATGCACCCTCAGAAACTTTTTTAGTTCCATAATCTTTAGCTTTTTTTCGGACAAACGCTAATGGCAATCCAGTTTCTAAACCCAAAGCAGTTGCCAATGGAATTCCACCCATTTCTAAACCAGCTAAGACTTCTGTATCAGATGGTATAATGAGTGCAAATTCTTTTGCTATTGACCTTAGTAATTTTGGTTCTGCTTCGAATAAGTATTTGTCGAAATATTCATTACTAATAGTTCCTGAACGTAAAAGGAATTCTCCTGTTAAGTGAGCCACTCTAAAAATAGAGGTTGCTAATTCAGAATTTGTCATTTGTTTTAGAATAAAATTATACGTTTAACAATCAGGTGCTGTATTAGTAAATATCTCTTTTGGAAATGAATACTCTTTCCACCAGCAAACCCAAGGAACATCTGTAGGAGAACAGACATAATTAACTACTTTCCAAGTTTTATTTACCTTTTTAAGAATTGCATACGTTTTTAAACCAGAATCAAATTCTTCAGATTTATCTCGCAAAATAGTTTCAGATATATCATACAATTTATTCGTTTTAGGATTTGAAGGTTCAAAGGTAATCCAAACGAACGAACCTGTTGATGTAAAAAGTACCTTGAATTCATCTACAACAAACTTCAGTTGAACTCCGAAATATTTTTCAAATTCTGGGCGCAAAGCATCCATAATTTCTTTTCGTTCTGCTGACCCACTTTTGGGTGTGTAATATTTTTGAGCAAAAGCTGAAATTTGAATAGATGCAACAAGGAACAACACAAACAACGATAATTTCATAGTGCAATATCTAATAAGTAAAAAACAAATATATTGAAATTCAAATATGTGATAATGAAAATCTTATTCCAATCGGATTTTTCACAGATTTAAGATGCTTTTTTATCGATAGTACAAGCACTTTTCTAGTTAGGGAATGTGAGATAAATTCAATTTTGTACTATAAATACAAGTTGAAACTTTCTAAAACGATCCTTTTTTTGTATTTTTGTAATCTACTTTCAACAATTAAGAAATACAAAATCGAATGGCAGAATTTAAGAAACTAAATGTAGGGTGTGGTAATTTCATTTTACCCGGTTATACTAACCTAGATATTGTCGATTATGGTGGTAATATGTTACACGATTTAAACTCGTATCCATATCCATTTGAAGATAATGAATTTGATGAAGTTCTTTGTAGTCACATTCTAGAACATTTGGGCGATTTCCATAAACCTGTTACGGAATTATACCGTATTACAAAACCAGGTGGAATTATCAATGTTTATGTTCCTTTCTTTTTGAATACAAAATATTTTGGTGAACCTGATCATAAGATTCCATTCTCAATTCGTTCATTTGATAATTACGAAGATATTACCAAAAGAAAATTAAAGTTTTACGAACAATGGAAATTAACCCATAGAACTAATTACGAAGGAAAAGCTCGTTTTGAAATTCTTACAAAACGTTTCCACGTTTCTAACTTTGCTGTTTTAAAATGGATGAATGCAATTGTGAATATTGAACCTGTAATCTACGAACGGTTTTTTGCAGGAATTTTTTCTCCAGAAGAAGTTTATTTTAAATTAAAGGTAGTTAAATAGTATGTCCTTTCGAATAGAAAAAGATTCAATGGGGGAAATTTCAGTTCCTTCAACTGCCTATTATGGCGCTCAAACTGCAAGATCGTTACATCATTTTGCAATTGGTATTGAAAAAATGCCAAATGAACTTATTCAAGCTTTTGGCCTTTTAAAAAAATCTGCAGCTTTAGTCAATGCCGATCTTGGTGTTCTTGCTACAGAAAAAGCAACAATTATTTCTGAAGTTGCTGACGAAGTTATTGCTGGTACTTTATTCGATCACTTTCCTCTTTCAATTTGGCAAACTGGTTCTGGAACTCAAACCAATATGAATGTCAATGAAGTGATTTCGAACAGAGCAATTGAAAAAAAGGGTGGCATTATGGGATCGAAAACTCCTATACACCCAAATGACGATGTCAATAAATCACAAAGTTCGAACGATACGTTTCCAACTGCAATGCACATTGCTGCGGCAAAACAACTCATAGACTATTTACTCCCTCGTTTACAATCTTTACGGAAAACATTTTCCGATAAGGCACAAGAATATTCTACAATTATCAAAAGTGGTAGAACCCATTTAATGGATGCTACTCCAATTACACTTGGACAAGAATTTTCTGCGTATGTGCAACAATTAGAAATGGCTGAACAACGTATTACGGCTACCTTACCGGGAATTTACGAATTAGCCATAGGGGGAACCGCCGTTGGAACAGGATTAAATACACATCCAGAATTTGCAATCCGTACAGCTAAGAAAATTTCTGAACTCACGAACTTGCCTTTTGTTTCCGCTCCTAATAAATTTGAAGCCTTAGCTGCTCACGATGCTATCGTGTTTGCACACGGTGCATTAAAAACACTTGCTGGTTCGCTAATGAAAATTGCGAACGATATTCGTTGGATGGCTTCTGGACCTCGTTGTGGATTTGGAGAACTTTCTATTCCAGAAAATGAACCGGGTTCTTCCATTATGCCAGGGAAAGTAAACCCTACGCAATCGGAAGCAATGACAATGGTGGCAACACAAGTTTTTGGAAATGATACAACTATCAATATTGGTGGTTCTTCTGGAAATTTTGAGTTAAATGTTTATAAGCCTGTTATGATTTATAATTTTTTACAAAGTGTCCGTTTATTAGCCGATACAATGGAAATGTTCAACGAACATTGTGCAAAAGGAATCGAACCAATTCGTGAGAAATTGCACTATTATATGGAAAATTCTTTAATGTTAGTTACAGCACTCAATCCACATATTGGTTATGATAATGCCGCTAAAATTGCAAAATTTGCACATTTACAAAATACTACTTTAAAAAATGCTGCCATTGAGTTAGGGCTTTTAACAGCTGAACAATTCGACCAATATGTTAAACCAGAAGAAATGCTTGCTCCAAAAGCATAATTTGATAATAATTTTATAGTAAAATGAATACATATAAATCATCTGGTGTTGATATTGAAGCAGGCGAACAATTAGTTTCTAATATTAAACCAATGGTGAAATCGACTTTCACTCCTAAAGTTTTAAAAGATATCGGTTTTTTCGGAGCAATGTTCGATGCACGTTTTCCAGAATACGAACATCCTATTTTAGTTTCTTCTGCTGATGGTGTTGGAACAAAATTAAAAGTTGCTTTCGCAATGGATATCCATTCAACTATTGGTCAAGATTTAGTAAACCATTGCGTGAATGATATTCTTGCTTGTGGAGCTGAACCGCAATATTTTCTCGATTATTTTGCGACAGGTTCGCTAAATGTTGGGGTTGCTGAACAAGTAATTTCAGGATTAGTTACCGCTTGTAGAAAAAATAATTGTGCTTTAATTGGTGGTGAAACTGCTGAAATGCCTTCTATGTATGCAGCTGGTGAATATGATGTTGCTGGTACTATTGTTGGTGTTGTAGAAAAAAAGAATATTTTGGGACCAGATAGAATTTCTTCTGGGAATGTTCTTATTGGTTTAGCATCTACTGGTTTACATACCAATGGATATTCTTTAGCTCGGAATGTTCTGTTCCCTAAATACGACGTTCTTCAACATTTTGATGAATTGGGCACTTCAATTGGGTCGGCATTGCTTTCTATACATCGATCATATTTAGAACCAATAAAACCATTGTTAGTAAAACAACAAATTTCTGCTTTGTCTCATATCACTGGTGGTGGAATTGTAGGAAATACCAAACGAGTTGTTCCAAAAGGAATGGAATTAGAAATTGATTGGAACTCTTGGAAGATTCCCCCTATTTTCCAGATTATTCAAAAAGAAGGTTCTATTTCCGATGAAGAAATGAGAGCTGCTTTTAACCTTGGAATTGGAATGATTATCATTGCCGATGAAACAAATGTTGATGCTATTATGGCACAATGTGTTGACGAAAACCCAATTGTTATTGGTAGAATCAAATAACATAATGACTATGTATAAAAAAAGCCCTCAATCGAGGGCTTTTTTTTTGGATGTATATCTACCTTGTTACTTGACCGAGAATTTTTCAATCAATACTAATCTCATGGAGTTGAGAGAGTTCTGAATTATTATAACGATATGATATAACATAAGAGGTTGGAGTTAAAAACTGAGCATTCCAAAATACTCCGGTATAGCACAGATTGCGTCTATACCGTATAATTTTATGTAATACCATTTTACCTGAACTTATAGTTTTATCAATATCTACTATAAATGTCTCTAAGAACCTCTTTTGAGCATAAGGAATTGTATCTTTTGGTCTATATTGGGTTAGGGCGAAAGGATCCCATATGTAAGGCTTCATTTGTGATACTTTTGTAGTAAACATTAAATACTTCCCATCCTGAGAAAAATGTAACCCTTCTGGTATCAAAGTCCAATAATTTGGGTCAATACCTAATTCAATGTTATTAAGTTTATAGTTATAAAGGTCAATACCAGTAATATCATAAAATCTTTCAACAAAAATAAAATCATTCCCATTCAAACTAACTGTAAATATATTTCTATTAGTAAATGATGAAATTATTAGATTTGATTCTAATTAACAATTCCAAATGGAGCAAGAAAAACATTATTACTTTCTTTAGAAGAATTGTTTATCCAAGTCCTCAAACCAAATTTACTCCCAATTTTCCAGTAATCGAAGGTGTAACCAATGTAAGTGTATCACTTTTTACTTCATAGATGAAAATGTGGTATCCTAATGTAAAGTTTTGATTGTTCCCATTAGTATCTATACTTACACTTAGATGAACCATAAATATATCATCATCATAATGACAAAATACAGCATTTTTAAAAAATTCATACCTCATATTAGACGGCAACATCGATTGAAAATTAATATAGTTTTTTACTCCAGTTTTAGTATTTAACAAATAAACATCTTCACTCGTAAAATCAGAGTAAAGTAAATATGTCCCAGCCTTCGATGCTGAATGAGGATACTTTACAAGGTGTAAAGGTCCTAACAAATGTATTGATATAGAATCTAAAATAGTTTCACTAATTGCAGAACAATCTCCTGTAATGGTTCACTTGGCTCTACAATGGATGATTCGGTACAACTAGTAAGTAGAATAAAAATAGAAATATATACTATTTATTGAATAAACAAATATTTTCTCATCGTACTATCCCAAAAGGAATTGAATAAAAGACATTGCTCGAATTTTTAACTATTAATAAACACATACCAGAAGGCACATTTGCAATCAAAAGCGAAGTCAAAGAAGTTCCATCAGTTCTTGAAACTTCATTACCTAATAGATATACTAATACTAATGATGAAATTGTATTATAAGATAGCTTTAGTCTAACTAGTATTGAATTTTTTTCAACGGAAGTCTTAACTATAAAATCTTCTGATTTAATTTCATCATTCACTGAAGTTACAGAATCTGTGTTAGTTTTCATAAATACTGAAAAAACAGCTGCTATTTGATTTTTCGAAGAAAATAACTCAGCATAAGTGCCGGAGTGCTAATTGTTGCCAATGCCTCTTTTGTGGCATTTGTACTGAAGGTAGAAGATCTGTTCATAATAACCTCAAAACGATAAATATAAAGAATGAATTTGTAAAATAGCAAAGAAAGACTAAAACATTTTTTTAGTATGAAGAAGCTTTGAACAGCGTCGTAATTCTTATTTACTATCGGTTTATGGCAACTATCTTTGTTGCAAATGTGCGATTCTTACATTCTTCTAAAGTTTTACGTACGATAAATTATTAAACAAACAAAACTTTGAAAATATTTTGTTTAGAATTAGCCCCCTCTCCCTAAAGGGGAGAGGGGTGATTTCCTAATTCGCAAAGACACCTAAATTGGGCGTCTCTATAACAATGAAAAACTCCCTCGCCCCTTTGGGGAGAGGGCTGGGGAGAGGGGAAATTCTAAACAAAAATAGGGCTTTAACCATATCATATTCAATATCGTTATTTTGAATAAACATCCTCTGTCATAAATAGATGGTAAAATCGTCGTCAAGAAAATGAGATTGTCTTTCCATTTAAACCCCATATATTGAATACTTCTTTAGAACAAACTCTCTATTCGAAACTTCAACAACATTTTGGTTATTCTGAATTTCGTTCAGGACAAAAGATTGTTATTGAATCGTTACTTTCAAAAAAAGATACCGTTGCAATATTACCAACCGGTGGGGGTAAATCCTTATGTTACCAATTGCCTGCACTTGTGTCGAAAGGTACGTGTTTAGTCGTTTCTCCTTTGATGTCGTTAATGCAAGATCAAGTTGGTGCTTTACACAAGGCTGGGGTTTCTGCAACGTTCATTAATAGTTCTTTAGAATTTAATGAGGTTCGTTACCGACTTTCTCAAACGCAAAAGGGTGCCTACACTTTGTTGTATATAGCACCAGAGCGTTTAGAAAACAAACAGTTTCTTACATTTTTAGAAACTATTGATATTTCGTTCCTTGCTATTGATGAAGCACATTGTATTTCTGAATGGGGTCACGATTTTCGTCCTGCATACCGACAAATTCCCTTAATTTTTCAGCATATAAAACGCGTTCCAATTATTGCCCTTACTGCAACTGCAACAAAGGAAGTCCGTTCTGATATAGCATCAATTCTGAAATTACAAGATCCTAAGATTGTAATCAATGGTTTTGAACGTCCTAATTTAACTTTTAGAACGGAAATTATAGATAATAAAATAGATAGGTTACTTTCACTTTGTAAAGATGAACAAAAACGACCAACTATAATATATGCTGCTTCTCGTGCTAAAGTAGAAAGTTATGCCTTAACGCTGTCGAAAGCATCGTTGCCTGTATTAACATATCATGCAGGGTTAACAGATTCACAACGGTCGTATCACCAACAACAATTTTTGGAAAGTTCGAATATGATTTTGGTTGCAACCAATGCCTTTGGTATGGGAGTAGACAAACCAAATGTTCGGAATGTTATTCACGCAGAAGCTCCTTTGACATTAGAGTCCTATTATCAGGAAGCAGGTCGTGCTGGGCGAGATGGAAATGACTCAGAATGTACATTGTTGTATCATCCGAATGATAGAAGGATTCACGAATTTTTCATAAACACACAGAATCCTCCAATCCAAACTATTGAAACCGTATATAATGCGGTGTATGATCTTCTTAAAACCCCAATTGGAGCCATTCCGACTGAAACATTATCCTTCGATGAATTTCAAATTGCTACCTACACTAGAATATCACCACAGTTAATTGCTTCAGTATTACAATTGTTTTTAAAAACTTTTCTATTGCGAAAAGGAAATCACGAAAGTCTTGTAGCAATAAAAGTCCTAACTTCAAGGGAACGAGTTTTAGAGCTTTTAGAACAATTCAATGGATTTAAAAAAAATGCATTTGAAGCTATTTTGCGTTCCGTTTCATCGGAGGTTTTCTCGAAACACGTTGAACTTTCTATCGATACCCTTATCTATAAATATTCGATTGCATATAGCGATATTAACGCTACATTAGAACAATTACAAGCAGCTCGTATTTTAGATTTAGTGCAGCCAAAAGGTTCTTCAATTGGGTATACAGTTTTGAAAGAACGTCAATCGATTGGTTCACTGCCGTTAGAATTTGAAAGAATACAAAAACGTCGAGAATTTGCTATTCAAAAATTAGCATTTGTTGAAAATTACATTACCACTTCTGATTGTAAACAACTTGTCTTCTTAAAGTATTTCGATCAATTCGATGGCATTGCTTGTGGTAAATGTTCAAGTTGTGCAGGAGATTCTACACAGCGAATAGAACGTTCGCAACGCAGAGAGTACTTGCTTTCGTTATTGTTACGAGTTGTGGCAACTTTAAATGGGCGATATGGTAAAACTATGATTGCCGATATTGTGTACGGTAAGAAAACACAACGAATTTTAGGGAAACAAATTCAATTAGAAGAATTTTTTGGAGTTGGGAAAGAGTATTCCTACGATGAAATAAAATCGGAAATTGAATCAGCAATATTAACAAAGAAAATAGTTTCTTCCAAAACTGAATTTCCTGTTCTCTATCTGCCAAATGGTGTGGTAATAGAACCATTTTCCAGAGTAGTTGTTGGTGATACTGTTGTCGTAACAAGTTATTATCAACATAAATTTTTGTTAGAACAATTTCGATCTAAGATTGCGAAAGAACAAAGTGTTTCAGAAGAAGTAATATTGAATAACGATACAATTGCACTTTTGGCAAATTCACTACCAAAAAGTATAAAAGATTTACGTAAAGTTTCTGGTATTTCTTCGAACTTTATTCAACAATATGGATTAGCAGTATTAGGCTTATTTACTGATGGCAAAGATTCTCGGAAACCAACATTGTCGCAAACTGTGTTAAAAACTATTCAAATTGCACAACGTGGAATGGTCTTTGATGATATTTGTGTTGAACGTGGATTAAAAGAACATACAGTTACCTTGCATATTATTCAAGCGTATTCGGCAGGGATAAAACTTTCTATAGAGTTGTTTGCATCTGATTCTGAACTTACTGCTGTTGTTGATTTTAAGAAAAAGAATCCGTACATTTCACAAATGGAACTTTCTGCATATTTTCAAGGTGTTATTTCACATTCAACCTTAAAAATAATTCAAGCTTATATTGATTCTGAAAACATATCATAAAAAAAGCCACAAATTCTTTTGTGGCTTTTTAGATTGACTACGAAATTCAAACAGATTCTTACATTTGTTCAAATTCATCAGCGGGAACTTCTACGAATACTGCAGTTTCAATAATGTTTTCGAAAACTTTTCCAGAAAGCATACGAGCAATAAACGATGGATTTTGTTGAATGTATTGTTGTAATTGATCAAGTGATACATTCGATTCACCAGCAAGTTTCGTTAATTCTTCTTCTGTAATTTTCAATTCTTCTTTTAGAGCAATTTCAGAACGGATAATTTCCCATTTAGCTAATTTTTCAGCTTGAGGACGAATTTGTGTCGCCATTTGCTGAACAGTTAAGTTCTCAATTCCAGGGGAGTTTGCATACTGGCGTTTAATATCTTCAACCATTTCGTTCATCAATTGCCATACTAACGACTCAGGAAGTGGAAATTCGTGCATTGTTACTAATTGGTCAACAATTTGCGTTTCAAGAAGTTTTCTTGATTCAGTTTCCCAATACTGATTAAACGATTTTTTGATATCTTCACGAGCATCAGAAATTGATGTTAATCTTCCTTTTGTAACTGTATCAATGAGTGTATCTGTTAATTCAGCAGGTACCACGTTTTCGACACTAATAATTTCAACTAATGAAGGAACATCTGAATGGTCATGATCGTGGTCATGTTCTTGTTCATTCTCGTGATCGTGTTGATGAGGGAATGCAAAACGGAAAGAATCACCCACTTTTAAATTTAAGAAGTTTTCTTTGAATTTTTGGTCAATATCTGGATGATCTAAATAGAAATGATCATCGTTCGATTTTCCACCAATAATAGGCATTCCAGTAACAGGATCTAATTCGTGAGCTTTAATTTTAACACGAACTTGATACGAAGTAATATTGTCTACAACTTCGGTTGTACCATTGTTTAAAGCAATAGCATCTAATTCTTTTTCAACATCTTCTTCGGATACAGTAAAAATTGGTTTTTTTAATGTTAGCGATTGGTAACCATGTAAGTCTACTTCTGGCAATACATCATAACGAACAACAAAGGTCGTTTTGGTAGGTTCTTTGCGTAAATCACGCAAAGTAGGTTGACCAATAACTTTTAAATCATTTTCTGTAATTAACGTACGAAAAGTTTCATCGGCAATAGATTCTAATGAATCGTTTTCAATTCGTTGACCGAATTTTTGTTTTACGATACTTAAAGGTGCTTTACCTTTTCTAAATCCATTAATTTCTATTTCGGGTATTGCATCGCGGTATGCTTTATCAAAATGAGGTTGTAATTCATTAGTTGTTAACGAAATTTCAACTTCACGTGAACAGCCTTCGAGGGTAAGAAAATTGGTTTCCAAGATGATTGTATGTTGTGTGAGTAAGGTATTTAGGGTTGGTGGGGACGGAGAGACTTGAACTCTCATGGTGTTAACCGCTAGATCCTAAGTCTAGTGCGTCTGCCAATTTCGCCACGTCCCCAACTTTTTTCATTTTTGTAAATGAGAATACAAATATACTCCTTTTTTGGAAATTCACAAAATCTGATCCGAAATTTTATCATTTTCAATCCTAGAGCTATTTATATCTTACTATAAACTGCTTAGAAACTACATCATTACCAGACCGTAGTACTGCAAAATATGTACCTGCTGGAAAGTCTTTTGTGTGAATAGGAATTTGAAATGATCCAATTGAGCGTTCAATTAGCATATAAACCGAAGTCAATTCCTTCTGTACAATTCG